>Ga0222419_100644_pt1 | contig 23713 bp, 17 predicted proteins | sample 1B20Ametagenome_FD_182474 | JGI IMG/M metagenome (GOLD analysis project Ga0222419, IMG submission 182474) | Enriched microbial communities from leaf-cutter ant dump, University of Wisconsin, Madison, United States - 1B20A (version 2) | ecosystem: Environmental > Terrestrial > Nest > Insects nest... | reverse complement strand
TTTATAATAGTTCCATAATGAAACCGGTTCCGGCTGCTGCTCCTCCACGGAAATACCGTCGTCGTCCCGCAGGGTGGTATCGTCCCACCAGGGGCCGGTATCCTTATACCATAGTGCCATTCCTTTTCCTTCCACTTTGGCATACCATCGCATGGCTTCTCTCCGGGGGATATCGTTGCCGTCGGAATTACCATATTTTCCAAAACCTCCATCGCCCTTCATGCCGATCTCCTGGCCATAATATATTACCGGTGTTCCCCCCATGAGCAGGTTTAGCGCCGCACCGATCCGCAGTGCGGGGGGATTGTTGTGAACGATGGTGGCGAATCGGTGCACATCATGGTTTTCAATGAACACCAGTTGCCGGCTTGCTTCGATGTTTTCGTTAAAGGCCGCATTTGCAGCGGCGGCCACCTGGTCTTTTTTAAAGGAAATAAATGCTTCCCGTAGGCGGAAAGCAAATACTTTGTCAACCCCTGCCTGCTGTATATGATCGGCGCCTGTAGAATCCCAGTCTGTTTGTTCGCCGAAAAAAACTACCCGCGGGTTTACCTCTTTCAGCCGGGTAATAAGCGGCTTCCAGAAGTTGACAAATAAATGGTTGAAAGCAGGCTTATCGTCCAGCATGTCCATCATATGGTCCAGCCGGAACCCGTCTATGCCATATTCAAAGCTGCCATCTCCGAGGGGGTCTATCCAATAGGCAAACAGCGTGTACATATAATCCTGCACCCGTTTACTCAACAGGTTTACCGTAGTGACCCTGCGGTAGATATTATTATATCCGTGTAGTCCGGACAGGTTGAATATCACCGTTTCCGGCAACAGGTTTTCGGCATCCTTATAAACTATATACTCTGTATAGGGCGAGGAGGGATTGCTATACGAAGCTTTAAACCAGGGATGATCTTCCGTTACATACTGGATCTCCATATCCATATAGATCTTCATCCCGCGCTGGTGGACAGCTTTCACCAGCTCTATATAATCGAGGCGCGATCCGTACTGGGGGTCGATGCCCTCAAAATCATCTGCAAAATAATTATGATAAAAAGCGGATTTGTAGATCGGCGTCAGCATAACAGCCGTCACACCAAGGTCCTGCAGGTATTCGAGCTGGTCTTTTACACCTGACAGATCCCCGTGCAGATCTCCGTTGCTGTCATGGAAACTCCTTAAAAAGATATGATAAATGATCTCTTCCTTTATCATATGGTATAGTATATCTTCATATGGCAATCAGGTGCCGAAGATATAACACAGCCTATTAACTGCCCGTGCTTCCGAAGACTTTTTTCAGCAGGGATGTTACTCTTGCCGCAGGATCCTGCCGTATCTTTTGTTCTTCCTGCCCGATCTCATGAAATAATCCGGCCAGGGATCTTTCCGTCACGTATCCGGACAGGTCTGTATTTACCGGGGTGGCAGCCAATTTGTTGTAGGTGGAAAATACGTCATTCCAGTATTTTGTTGCATCTGTTTTTGCCAGCGCCTTTTCAATTACCGGCTTAAAAGCATTGGTAAGCGGAGCCGTTGTTTTTGACTTGAAATAGTCTGTTGCCGCATAATTACCACCTTTTAATATTCCCAGGGCATCTGTGATCGTCATTTCCTTTACGGCATTTACAAAAATAGGCGCTGCGGATTTGGAGGCTTCTTCCGCGGCCCTGTTCATAGAAAGTACGGCCTTGTCTACCAGGCTGCCCAGTCCGAAGCTTCTTAAGGTGCTTTCTACTTTTTTGGCTTCCTCCGGCATCAGTATCTTGATGGCGGCATTGGAAAAAAATCCGTCTGCAGCGGAAAGCTTGCTGCTACTGTTCTGCGTGCCAATGCTGAGCGCCTCTTTCAGTCCCGCCGCGATTTCTGTGGAAGTCAGTCCCCCGTTTTGGGTGTTAATACCGCTCAAAACCTGCTGTGCTGTTTCACAGCCGGGCGTACATAAAATGAATGTGCCCCCGAGTAATACCGTGAATATTTTTTTCATTGATATGGATCCTTTTTACTTTTTCAGTTTTCGCAAAGCTGTGCCCAGCGCCATCAGCATATCGTCTATGGATTCCTTTTTACAGGTGCCGACGCTTAAGCGGTACCAGCAGGAATCGTCGGGCGCCCCAAATGCATAGAAAGGCACGACTGCCAGCCCGGCTTCATTCAGCAGGTACGACGTAACGTCTTTCTGATCTTTCAGCAATACTCCCTCGCTGGTTTGGGTTCCCGCGGCATCCACCTTTATCGTCAGGTAAATAGCTGCCTGCGGTGCAATGGCATCTACCGGTAACCCTTCCATCTTTAACGTTATAAACCCGTTATAAATTTTCTCCAGCCGTAAGGAAATTTCTTTTTTGAACCATGTAAGGTATTCGTCAACAGCTACATCGTTCTGTAAAAACCGGGCGACAGCCTTTTGCTCCGCCATAGGCGCCCAGGCGCCGATATGCGACAGGATAGCTTTCATTTTCCCGATAATGGCTGCCGGCCCCAGGGCCCATCCTACTCTTACACCGGTAGCCGCAAAACTTTTGCTGATAGCGTCTACATATACGGTATAGTCTTTCATTGCAGGGCGCAGGGAAACGGGATCATAATGTTGTATATCGCTATAGGTCAGTTGCCAGTACATCTGGTCAAACAGTACGTACAGTTTTTTCTCGCCCTCTCCCCTGGTGGCATTTTCCGCCAGCACCATATCACATATTTCTTCCAGTGCCTCTTTGGTAAAGGTGGTGCCGGTTGGGTTTTGGGGAGAGCAAAGCGCCAGGATCACCGCATTTTTAAGGTGGGGCTTGATATCTTTCGCCAGCGGCATAAAATCGTTTTCCGCAGGCGCCTGGATCTCGCAGTGCCGGCCCTCCACGAAATGTGTATAATGGTTATTGTTCCAGGAAGGGACCGCGTAAATGATCTTGTCGTTCTTATCTGCTATTGTTCTGAAAAAGCCATATATCAACGGCCGTCCGCCGGAAGCCACAAGAACCTCGGATGGCTTGTAATGTAATTTTTCTCTTTTTAGGTGAAATGAAGCAATAGCTTCCCGCAGATCTGCGTTACCTTCTGCAGCCGGATAGTTGGTAAAATGCTCTTTGTATGCTGTGATGATCTCTTCTTCCAGTTGCCGGGGTATCGGAAATATGGCGGGATCGAAATCGCCTATGGTAAAATTGTATATTTTAGCACCTTGCTGGATCTTTTCCTTTATTTCGCCGGCTAATTTGATTATTTCCGAGCCAATTAATGTTTCTGCAAGTTGTGAAAGCCGTTCTTTGTTTTGTACTGTGTGTTCCATATGGTGTAAAATTACCAAGATAATTCCGGGGAGAAGCGTAAAACAGGTAAAAAACAAACGTTTATTTTTGTAAAAACAGTTGCATGCCCATCGAAGAAGATATAAGACAGGCGAAGTTCAGAAATGAATTTCACAAAGGTGCGGTCAACCTGATCTACACGTATGGCTGGATAATGGAGCGTCAGAAAAAGATCTTTGATGAGGAAGATATCACACCGCAGCAATTTAATATCCTGCGTATTTTAAGAGGTGCGTTGCCCCGTCCGCTGTCAACCCTTCAGCTCAGGGAGCGGATGCTGGATAAAATGAGCGATACCAGCAGGATCGTAGACAGGATGGTGACCAAACAACTGGTATCCAAAAAAACCTGCACCTACGATAAGCGCCTGGTAGATATTGCTATAACCGATAAAGGAATGGAATTGCTTTCCCGCCTTGACATGCGCAACGAAGAAATGGATAAGTTGCTGAAAGCGCTTTCGGAGAATGAAATAAAACAACTTAACACGCTGCTGGATAAGATCAGAAGTTAATCTATTAACCCGTTTCCCGTTTAAATAACTACGTAGGCATGAGAGTATTCTGTATTTGTTTTTTTATGTTCTTTTTTTATTTGTCAGGGTTTGCCCAGCCTAAATACGAGTTCAGGGCTGCATGGATCGCCACCGTTGCCAATATAGACTGGCCTACAAAAGGCAACTTTGATACCGAGAAGCAAAAAGCGGAATATATTGAGCTGCTGGATATGCATGTAAAAAACGGGATGAACGCCATTGTCATGCAGATACGTCCTGCTGCAGACGCTTTTTATCCTTCGGAGCATGAACCCTGGAGCGAGTGGCTGACGGGCAGGCAGGGAAAGGCGCCCAATCCTTATTATGATCCTCTCAAGTTCATGATCGAAGAAGCGCATAAAAGGGGGCTGGAATTTCATGCCTGGTGTAATCCTTACAGGGCCGAGATGACGATCGGAAAATCTTCCATTGCACCCAATCATATTACGAGAAAGCGGCCGGACTGGTTCCTGTCCTATGGCGGCAAAAGGTATTTCGATCCCGGGAACAGGGAAGCACAAAACTTTGTGGTGAAGGTGATAAGGGATATCGTGAAACGCTACGATGTGGATGCGCTTCATTTTGACGATTATTTTTACCCGTACCGTATTCCTAACCGTGAGTTTCCCGACGGAAAGACCTATGCGAAGTACGGAAAGGGATTATCAAGAGATGACTGGCGGAGAAGTAATGTGGACTCCATCATTGTAAAGCTGAGTCGCGCTATTAAGGAAGAAAAGCCGGAATGCCGGTTTGGCATTAGCCCTTTTGGCGTTTGGCGCAATAAAAGCCTGGACAGCCTGGGCAGCGAAACAACAGCGGGCCAAACAAATTACGATGACCTGTATGCCGACATCCTGCTGTGGCTGAGGGAAGGGTATATTGACTATGTGGTTCCCCAACTGTACTGGGAGCACGGGCACCGAGCAGCGCCTTACGAGGTACTGGTGGATTGGTGGGCCCATCATTCTTATGGGCGGCACTGCTATATAGGACTGGGTGTGTACAAGGCCGGCAGCAACACCCGCTGGCGCGATACCAATATCATCCCGCTGCAAATACAGGATAGCCGCAAATACCCGACGATCCAGGGACAGGTATACTTCAGCTCTAAATCTTTTGTCTCCAATCCCAACGGCTGGAGCGACAGCCTGCAGAATAATTATTATAGATACCCGGCGCTGATACCGCCGATGCGCTGGATAGACAGCATTGCTCCTCTTCCGCCCGTTATTACTTCCATGGATCAAAAAGGTACGGATTCGCTGGTGATAAAAATTACCGGCAACAACCCGGAAAGAAAGATACGGAAGCTGGTAATGTATGTATTTGATTCACGGGATAATTACGACGTGTCAGCAAAGACCCCGGCGCGGGTCATTCCTATGCTCACCAACACGACTGATTACCATATGGATGTTGCGAGTCTTGTCAAGTCCGTAAACAATTGTGTATACTTTGGATTCACGGTGGTGGATTCCAATAATATGGAAAGCGTTGTCAGTCCCGTTCACCAGCTTGTATACCACAGCCTGGAGAACAGGTGGGAGCTGGCGAAATAGTTGCGATGTTACCGGGAAGCAGTAGCAGTGGTATGCTGTTATAATTTCCCGCCTGCACCAGGGAACAAATTGCTTCCATTTTTCAGCTGCCAGTCCGGGCTTGTTATGCCGGTAGCCACTGTCATCCTGCGGATAGGCGTACTGATGATCACACAGCTGACACCCCGGCTGCCGGAAACCCTTGGCGGCGCTTATACGTTCTGGTTATTTATGCTGAGCAGCGCCATTCTCTTTGTTTTTTCACTGGTATGGATACCGGAAACAAAGCAAAAAGCACTGGTGGAAATAGAAAACAGCTGGAGACGTGGCAGGAATGCTTCCGGTGGCTGATAAGAAAAAAAGGAACCCATAGGTTCCTTTTTATATACAGAAATTAAAATTGGTTATTCAGCTTCTGCCACCACTTCCTTTACTTCAGGGATCATTCTTTTCATCATACCCTCGATGCCGCTCTTCAATGTGATCATGGAGGAAGGGCATCCTGAGCAGGACCCCTGCAGCATCAGGTTTACCACGCCGTCGTCGTAGCTTTTGAACTGGATAGCGCCGCCATCCATTTCCACGGCCGGCTTTACATAATTGTCCAGTATTTCTTTAATACGTTTTACCACATCATCGTCATCGGCGCTGATAGCGTTGGATGCTTCCGGCTTGATGGTTACCACTTCGTCTTCATTGATCACCGGCTTACCTTCTTCCAGGTAGTCTTTCAAAAACTGCCTGATAGAGGGGATCACATCCTGCCATTCCGTTTCGCTGGTTTTTGTGAGCGTAACAAAATTGCTGGCGATAAAAACCGCTTTAATAAAGGGATACCCGAAAAGCTCCTGGGCCAATGGAGAAGGTTTTGCAGCTTCTGCATCCGGGAAATCAATGCTTTTCCCAGGGTACAATAATTTGTTGGCAACAAATTTCATTGTTTCCGGGTTAGGCGTCATCTCTGTATAGATGCTGATAACCGGGTTACCTGTCCTTATCATATTACACTATAAATTTATACTGCAAAGATACATAAAACAGCAATGAGGAACAGACTATTTTGAGGCAGGTATGTAACAGGGCTGGTCATATGATAACTATATAAGATACCGGAAGACTTAATGAAGAGAAGAGCATTTACCTTCGGTGAACATAGTTCAGGTTTTGTTCTATACAGGTTTTCCGGTCGGTGAAACCCGTCCGACTGGTAGCGGACTCCGGGGGTTGACCAAAAAGGTCGTCATTTCGCGTATCCGATTAGGTGATCTCAATCATTGAGTAGTGACATGCAAGCCCCCTTCCCCGCTGTTCGGCAGTTCAGTCGGGCAGGTTTCACTGATAAATTCAATCTGTATCTAATGACGCGTGGGGACACGCGCTGGGGTATACGCCGCCTGGTTGCGTGTCCCCACGCAACCTTCCCACCCTGAACATTCAGAAATCATCAACTTTTTTTAATTTATTGATCATCAGCGACTTGTGTAGCGCATTATTGGTATCTGTCCGTAGGTGGGAGAGGCAATCTCAAATATTTAAACCTTTATCGTTCAATAAGATTGTTTTCCCACCTGTAGCCGGTCCCTTCCTCGCCTGCGAAGAATAGTTGCTTAGGCTAATTTTCTGCGAATCTGTATCTTCATCCAAAAGGATTGCTGATGTCAAAATACATTCTTGCCCTCGACCAGGGTACCACCAGTTCAAGAGCCATTATTTTCGATAAGCAGGGGACGGCTATTTGTACCGCTCAAAAAGAGTTCCGCCAGATCTTCCCGAAACCGGGCTGGGTGGAGCATGACCCCAACGAAATATGGAGCACACAGCTGGGGGTGGCAGCAGAAGCTATATCAAAAGCCGGGCTTTCGGCCGAAAATATCGCTGCCATCGGTATCACCAATCAAAGGGAAACGACCGTAGTATGGGAGCGTGCCACCGGCAAACCCGTTTATAATGCTATTGTGTGGCAGGACCGCCGGACCGCGGCTTATTGTGATGCGCTGAAAAAAGAAGGTAAAGCCGGGCTGATCCAGGGAAAAACCGGTCTGGTAATCGATGCCTATTTCTCCGCTACCAAGGTTAAATGGATCCTGGATAACGTGGAAGGCGCCCGCAAAAAGGCGGAAAACGGAGAGCTCTGCTTTGGCACCATCGACACCTGGCTGCTCTGGAACCTCACAAAAGGGAAGGTGCATGCTACGGATGTCTCCAATGCCTCCCGCACTATGCTGCTGAACATCCACACCGGGCAATGGGATGGTGAGCTGGAACGATTGTTTGATATACCGGGCAATATGCTGCCCCAGGTACGCAGCAACAGCGAAGTGTACGGCGAAACCCAGAACATTATTTCGGCATATAACATCCCCATCGCTTCCCTGGCGGGCGACCAGCAATCGGCCTTGTTCGGGCAGATGTGTACCCGGCCGGGTATGATAAAAAATACCTATGGCACCGGCTGCTTTATGCTGATGAATACCGGTGAAAAAGCGGTGCCTTCTCAAAATAACCTCCTTACTACCATTGCCTGGAAGCTGAACGGTATTACGCATTATGCGCTTGAGGGTAGCGTGTTCATTGCCGGCGCGGTGGTACAATGGCTCAGAGATGGATTGGGTATTATCAAGTCGTCGGCGGACGTGGAGGCGCTGGCTTTAAAAGCGGAGGATAACGACGGCGTATACTTTGTACCGGCTTTTGCGGGTTTGGGCGCTCCCTACTGGAGCCAGCATGTACGCGGTACGATGGTAGGCATGACCCGTGGAACAACAGCTGCGCATATTGCCAGGGCCTCAATTGAAAGTATTGCCTACCAGACCATGGATGTGCTGAAAGCCATGCAGGCGGATGCGGGGATAGACATTACGGAGCTGAGGGTGGACGGTGGTGCTACCACCAACGATTTGCTGATGCAGTTCCAGAGCGATATGCTGAATACCCGGGTGGTCCGCCCGGAAATAACCGAGACCACTGCCCTCGGCGCAGCTTACCTTGCAGGACTGGCAGTAGGTTACTGGAAGGATACGGAAGAAATTGATTCTCAATGGAAAATGAATAAAGCCTTTATCCCCCAAATGCCGGAAGTAACACGGAATAAGCTGGCAAAAGACTGGGCAAGAGCCATAAAAGCCGCCCAGGTGTGGGCAGAACATTGATTTCCTAATTGCTACTAAAATGAACAAAAATTAGGAGAAAATGAATTTTATTCCTAATTTTAGGATAAATTAGGGACAAATATGAAGATACCGGAAACTCCGCCAGCTATCCCGAAAAGCTTTGACCCAACAGCGATCTTTGAACTATTGGATATGGACAAACTATCCAAACTGTTTGAAACCGACAATAATGAATATCCTTATTGGGATAAATGGAAATATATTGCCAAAGAATGGAATTATGATCCCCAAAAGTTGTGGGCGGCAGTAAAAAGCCGCCGCAAAAGCAATCAGTTTCACTTCCTTTTTTATAATAGCTTCCGCCTCAGCACACCTGCCGTAATACAGGAGTACCTGCACGATTTTGATATGAACCTGGGGGGAACCATACAGGGAGAAGGGATTGTGCCGGACCAGGAAAAAGAGCGGTACCTGCTCAGCTCATTAATGGAAGAAGCTATTGCCTCCTCGCAACTGGAGGGCGCTGTTACCACGCGCAAGCTGGCCAAAGAGATGCTGGAGACCAGCAGGAAACCCCGCAATGGATCGGAACAGATGATCCTTAACAACTACGAAGCCATGAAATGGATCGTTGAGAACAAGCATCAACCGATAACAGAACAAAACATCCTGATGCTTCACAGCATTATCACAAAACATACCCTGACCCGGCAAACCGATGAAGGCGCTTTCAGAACAGATGATAACATACATGTAGTGGATGCAGGAACAGGAGAAATTGTTCATCGCCCTCCGCCATATGAAGAGCTTCCGGAACTGATGAGTTTGTTTTGTCGCTTTGCTAATGATCAGCAAAAATTTAATTTCTTTATCCATCCTGTTGTGAGGGGTATCATCCTTCACTTTCTGATCGGATATATCCATCCGTTTGCAGATGGCAACGGAAGAACGGCCCGGACCCTGTTTTATTGGTATCTGCTTCGCAAAGGCTACTGGCTGATAGAATACATGTCGGTTTCAAGAGTGATACTGAATGCAAAAGCACAATATGCAAGAGCATACCTGCATACAGAAATTGATGATAATGATCTTACCTATTTTGTTCTCTATAACCTTCAATGCATTAAAACCGCGCTGAAGGACCTGAAGCAATATATTGACAGGAAAACCAAAGAAAAAAAGCAAACCTTCGAATTGCTTCGCCACCGTAATTTCAATGAACGCCAGGTACAAATTCTCCAGGAAATACTTCATGACGCGCACTCCAGCTTTACCGTCAATAAGCTGGAACAATGGTTTCGCGTGAGCAACCAAACAGCCCGTAACGATCTTAACTATTTAGTAAATGCAGGCCTGATGGAATACCGGAAATCGGGAAAGCAATTGCTGTTTTTTCCCGCAAAGGATATTTCAGCTAAATTAAGCGCGTTAAATAATTAAAAACAGGTAAAAACAGCGACGAAAGCACACAAAAACCTGTGATCTGAAGGGCATGAAATACTTTTATTAAAAATAAGCGACACAGTGAAGTTCGCTAAAAAATACGCGTTTGGGTTGTTGACATCAAAGGGAGGATTTGGGGGCATGTTAGTGCTATATTATCCCATTTTTTATTGCCTTGCCTATTAGCACAGCCGTGTTAGCCGCATCGAATTTTTCAATCAGGCTTTTCCGGTGTGTGTTTACGGTTGGGATGCTGATAAAAAGTTTTGCAGCTATTTCAGCATTAGTGAAACCTTCGGCAATAAGCTGCAGCACTTCTTTCTCACGGCGTGAGATGACAGGAACTTCGGTTGTCATTTCACGGAGCGATTGCACAGCCTCAAAGCTCAGGAAGGTCTTTCCCAGTCTTACCGTAGTAATAGCCGTAAGCAGCTCTTGGCTGGTAGCGTTTTTCAATACATAACCTGAAGCCCCGTTATCCATCATATTGCGGATAACATGTTGCTGGTTAAAAGTGCTCAACCCTAATATATTGATCAACGGGTATAGTTGTTTTACCTCCTTGCATAAATCCACGCCACTCATATCCGGAAGATTTATATCCATCAGTATCACATCGGGTTGGTTTTGTTTCAGAAATGCAAAACAGGACGAGGCGTTCATGGCATGCCCTGTCCATTCTATATCCTTTTCGGTCTGCAATAACGAACGGATGCCTTCTATCACCATGTAGTGGTCATCAACGATGAAGAGTTTTGTTTTCATGACAGGGGTATCTCTATTAATACAGAAGTGCCTTTATGGGGCGCTGAATTCAGGTCGATTTTTCCTTTAAGGAAGTCTATCCGGTTTTGGACATTACTCCAGCCGATGCCTTGCGCATTTTGTATCAAAGTGGTATCAAACCCCTTGCCGTCGTCTTCTACTGTTACCGACAGCATTCTTTCCTGCGCTGAGGCATGTACCTGCACCAATAAGTTTTGGGCATTGGCATGCTTAATCGCATTGTGTGCAAGCTCCTGTATGATGCGATAAACCGTTACTGCCGTAGTTTGCTCTACTGTCATTTCGTCCATTCCAATAGATTGATAGGTAGTCTTCACCACTCCGTTACGGTTTATTTCGTTACAAAACTCTTTCAATGCCACATTAAGCCCATATTTAACCAGCATTTCAGGCATCATGTTATGTGCCACCCGGCGCATTTCTTTGATAGAGCTGTCAAGCATATCAATGCTGCGCTCAAATGCCTGCGCATTTTCCGGTGTGAGGATAAGATTTTCTTTCATATTTTGAAATGAGTATTTAATACCGCTTAACATGCCGCCCAGTCCGTCATGCAGGTCTTTGGCAAGACGGGTGCGTTCCTGCTCTTCTCCCTTGAGTACGGCTTCGGTGGCGGTGAGGTGTTTCTCGGTTTCCAATTCGTCTATTCTTGCCTGTTGCAGTTTCTGTTTGTCATGATAATTGCGGTAACCCAATAAAGAAATGATAACCAGGACGATAGCACTACCGAAAAGAATGTAGTTTAGCGTGTTCTTTTGTTTGATCTGTTCTTGCTGTAATTTTATATGGGTTTCTTTTTTTTGAGTCTCGTATAACTTCTCAAGCTGCACAACTTTGTTCCGCATCTCATCATCGGCAAGGCTATCTCGCAACCGGGTGCTTTGTTGCAGGTATTTTTCTCCTTCTCCCGGCTTTTGCATTGCAAAATATATGCTGCTGATGGCGTTCATATTTTTTATGAGCTCCATCTGTAACCCGTTTTTTTCGGAAATGGCGAGTGCTTCTTCAAGATAATGTTTTGACAGGCTGTACGATTTTGTAAATAAATAATGTAAGCCCAGCCCCCTGTTCGCAACACTCTCGGCTTCTTTGTCATTGATTTCCCTGCTTAGTCTGAGTGCTGGCTCATAATAAAACTTCAGGCTATCCATTTTCGATTGTTTCATGAGCAGGTCTCCCGTGCTTTCCAGGGCGGATAATTCTAATCGCTTATAGCTTGTTTTTTTTGCTATAGCCAATGCTTCTCGATAAGCATCGTGGGCCTTGTCAAACTGTAGCGCATTACTATAATTATTTCCCAGGTTTAACAGTACATGGCCGAGGGAAATTGCATCGTCCGTGGTGCGAAAATAAGCCAGCGCCACTTCACCATGTTGTATCGCTTTCTTGTGTTGGCGAAGGCTGTTGTAAAGGTTTTGTAATTGGTCGTCAAGCCTTGCCTGCGAATTTTTATCGCCGGTCCGCTCAAAAAAAGGCTTACTTCTCTCATAGTAATAGGCAGCACTGTCATATATCCCCATATACTGAAATACGTTGCCGACATTGGCCATATTTATTCCGGTAAGCCGTTGGTCATTCAATTTATGCGACACTTCCAGTGCCTGCCTGTTGATGGCTAATGAAGAATCAAACTTTGCTTCCTGGTTCAGGACGGCGGTATAATTTGTTGCGTACTTTATGAAACCCCGCGGATATGCAATTTCTTCACTGAGCAGTTTTGCCTTACGATACCAGTCTTTCGCTTTTTCAGGTTCATCCAGTTCATATTGCTGCCCGATGTTGATGTAAAGATGCAACAGCGCCGTATCCTGCCTGGCATTTGGCAGGATACGGAGCAGGCTGTCCTTATCCATATAGGTTTGCGCCCCGGCTTTTACACATAAGATGTATAGCAGGAATATAGTAACCAACTTTCTCATTTTTTCAATTCATTGCACAAAAAAACATATAATCCCTTATGTATCACCTCATACTTTTTAATGATTTTCTTTCCTGAAAAATCATCTTTTTTAACGATGAAAATCTTGCAGGCGGGTATAGAAATTTGTATATCGAAAATACTAAAAATGAAACAGTTGTTATCCATAATAGTAATTTGCTTTTTTCCTTTTGTTGCTATGGCGCAAACCAAGCCCAAAGAAAAGCCTCTCACTCAAAAAGAAATGGAGGAGATGATGAAGGAAGCGCAGAAAATGATGGGCGAACTAAGTGAGGAAGACAAAAAAATGATGGATAGCCTCAGTATTAAAATGCCGGATTTTAAAAATGTACCCAACGTTTCAGATAAGCAACTGGCCAAGGCATGGGAAGATGAAAACCGGGTAGTGCCACAGAAAGATGTCGCACGTATAGCACAAATTCCTAAAGCCATTGGCGCAGGGCAAATGCCGGATTACATTGTTTCTATAAACCCAAAAATATTACCCTTATTGGATGCTGCTTTAAAAGTAAAGGCCGGTGAAATTTTTAATGAGTTTAAGAAAAAGAATCCTTCTGCAGATTACCTTGGCAATGCCGCAATGGGATTATGGATGACAGGCTATCCTGAAACAGCCTTTTATATAATGGCAAAAGCCTGCGAGCAGGATGCTGCCAATAGCAATAACCTCAACAACTATGGGGCTATGCTTACCATGTTAGGTGCGGCACATTTGGCGATCCCTGTTTTAGATAATATCAATTTAAAATTTCCGAAAAACAATACTGTACTCAATAACCTGGGGCAGGCCTGGTTTCAGTTAGGAGATATTCCTAAAGCTGAAAAATACATCAATGAAACTATTGTTTTGTATGCTAATCATTCGCAGGCCAATTTTACAAAATGCCTGATTGAAGAAAGCAAAGGAAATATTCCGGCTGCAATAGTTGCCATTAAACGGTCTATACAAAAAGGCCATACGCCTGAGAAAGAGGCCAAACTGCGGCAGTTAGGAGAAAAGCCTGATCTGAAGGATGATAACTTTCCACAAAAATTAAAAGCCGACCCATTAAACCTTGGAGGGTTCAACCCACCACGCTTTCCGCTATCGGTGATGGAATGTGTAACGCTTGGTTTGGAATGGAATGAGTTTCGTGGCATGATCAATCAAAGAATTACCGGATTAGAGCAGGAGAAAGAAGCGGCGAGCCGGGTAGCGGAAAATTTTCTGAAGCAACAACAGAACGATAATTTAGTCTTAGTACAGGCATCGCAAAAAGCCGGCATGGTACAGGGAGACTTTATGGCTGCACCCATCTATGCGAAACGGGCAGAAAGACAACTGAATGAAGTGACCAATACTTACGGCAGAAAGATGAATGGCCATATGGAAAAGGTGAAAGCGTTTCTGGAAGGAACAGGAAATGAACTCAGGCTGCGGTATGAAGAAAAAATGGCTAAACTCAGAAAAGAAGACCTGGAACAGACTGGCGAAGGCAAGCCCAATGCCAACTTTTGCCCCAGATACCGCGAAGCCAGCGATGAGCATTTGAAAGCATACAACAGCCAACTGGAAATATTTTTTAAAGAATACCTGCAAATAGAAAAAGATTACATCAACCAGTCTACCCATTGGCGCGTGTACACCGATTTTCCGGAAAGCTATCAGGTGGCAAAGTTGGGTGCGCAAATCAACTGGTTAAAACACCTGAGTGCAGAAGCGCCATATAATTTTTTATCTATTACAAAGTATGCCTGCGACCCGCCCCGGACACCTAAGAAAACAGGTTTGCAGAAATTTGATGATGTAGCCTGCAAATACAAAAGTGAAATCAAACTGCCCTGCAGCAAAATTATTTCTAACTGCAGCACATTGAAAGGTGAATTTGATTGTGAATTTCTGAAGATGTCTATAACTATGGATGCTGACAAGGGAAAAACCTTTAGGGAGCAGTTTGTAGGCAGTACCATTGAAGTGGGCGTTTCAAAAAGTAAGGATGTTGAGATAGGTCCGGTAAAAGTTGGTGCATCAGCAGGCATTACTGTTGGCGTTGAACTGGACGGATCGGGAATAAAAGACTTTATTGTTGGCGGTGGTATGGAAGCTGGCGTAGAGCTTGATGGAACTGCCGGCAGCACTTCTGCCGGAGGGCAGGTAAAGATCAGTTTGGTAAGCGGCCACGCTACAGCAGGCGGCACGGGCGTTTTTGGAAAATAAAAATTGAATAAGATGAGAATAATTATATGGGTATTACTGTTACTCACAGGGAAAGTTACGCTGGCCCAATACGAACAGCCCTTTGACATCATAAGCTATGAAAAACCAAAAGGATGGCAACAATCTTCCACCAGAGAAACCCTTTCCTTTAGCAAAGAAGATGATAAAGAAAATTACTGTGTAATCACCCTTTGCAAATCTGTTGAAGCAGGAACAGATGCCTATGCCAATTTTAATCTTAGCTGGGAGACTATGGCTATGAATAACCTGGGAGCGGGGGCAGCTACCATGCAGCCGGGTACTACTGATAATGGCTGGAAAACACATATGGGTTCTGCTCCTTTTGAAAAGGATGGATTAAAAGGCGCGGCCATTTTGGTAAACAGTTCTAAAAATAACAGGATGGTCAATATTTTGATTCTGACCAATACCGATAAGTTTCAAAAAGAAATGGAAACATTCTTAGATGGTATCACTCTTTTGGGAACACCGTCTGAGGAAAGCCTTACCGGCAAAAATAACCGGCAGCAGACCGGAACGGGCATGCCTGTTAACACCCCACGCCCCGAAGTATGGATGAATATGCAATACAAATCCATATCAAATAATTTTAACCCGATGGGAAAAATTAAACCCCGGTTTTATGTCATTTATCCCAATGGTGATTACTATCCGCATTTTCCTCCAGAAGGCCTGCTTACATTCAGTAATGCTAATAAGAATGAATCATGGGGCACTTTCACTATAAAGGGCCCCAAAGGAAAATTTCAATCTAAATACGAAAGCATAGAAGTGGAAAAAACATCGGCTACACAAATGAAAAAAACAGGTAACACTTTCAGCTTCTATAAATGTGTGCCGGTAGACGGCTTGGTATTTGAAGGGCAGTGGGGCAGCTTTCCAGAATGGAGAAAAGACCCGATCCATGGAAATCCTGCCGGCTTTAATGGTTCTGGGGTGAGAGGCGTAATAGAATTTAAGAAGGATGGCAGTTTTACCGACCACGGGATATTTGTGACCAACCTGAGCATGCCTATGCAGTATCCCGGGAATGCACCGGGCAAAGGCACTTACAGCATCAGCCATTTTACAGTGCTGCTGAAATATGATGATGGTCGCACCATACATAAGGCATTCACCGGCATAGCGGATAAAGACCCGGCCGTGGACAATAAAATGATTTACATCGGCACCAATCCTTTTTTTAACGAATAAAGCAGGTCCGTCAACACAAATAATGTCCGTTAACACGCTTTAACGAAATGCCGAAAATCCACTTTTTTAATGATGCCATACCGCTCAACACAAATACAATTTTACACTTTAACCATTAAAAAACATATTTTATGAAAAAGTATCTTTTAATAGCAGCGATAGCATCTACAGCATGGACTTCCTGCACTAAAGACAGCGGTAATATTGCTGACAATCCCGATAAACAGGCTTTGGAAATCTGGATGGGCCAGAAAGCAGGCTCAACCGGTAACTTCTCTAACTTACGATGGATGGTTGTATTGCCTGATGGCGCTTACTTTAACCAGCTTCCAACCGAAGGCTTTTTAAATTTTTCAAAAAATCAAACCGGAGACTCCTGGGGAACATTTACCATGAATGGTAATTCCGGGGCTTTTACCAATCAATATGAAACGCTTCAGGTGAACAAAATCAGCAATACCGAAATGGAAATAGTGGGCTATACCAACCATATATATAAGCTGGCTTCGGTGGAAGGCTTAAAACTTTCGGGCAAATACAACACCATACCTGACTGGTCAACCATACCCAACTATCCATACGGCCCCAACGATCCTCAACCGATGATTGAATTTACCACTACGGGTACATTCAATGACAGGGGCGCATTTGTTAGTAATTTCTCCATGCCCTACCAGGACCCTCAAAGAGGGCCGGGTAGCGGTACTTATGAAATAAAAAACTTTACGCTCATCCTCCGCTATGATGATAGAGTAATCACCAAGGCTTTCAGCGGGGTATTTAATAACCAGGTAACCGCCTCCGGTGAATTGGTTTTCATTGGTGGAAATCCGTTTTATAATCATTAAATCAACATGTAATGAAAAAAACAACCACCCTGTTCTGCCTGCTGCTTGCAACAGTAAGTACCTGTGCACAACGCAACAAGGACTTTCAGTTAGAAGATAGTATCTTTTCATGGAAGGCTATTCCTACATTAAACGCAACAGCATATCCCAGGACCTTTACCCCGGCACAATTAAAGTATCCCGAACTTTTTGCCCAATGGCTACAGAAAAGTTATATCCCTATCGGCGCATTGGATTTTTCCTATGCCATAGCAGAGCCCAACAAAAAAGAGGAAGTGCAGCCTTATGGCACGGGCATCAATGCGGCCATGTGGCGTCCTATGTGGGACAAGGCAGGCGTTAAAGTAGTACGGCAACCGCATTCTGAAAATGCCATTTTCATCATTACTAATAATATTATAGATGCCGAACCTATCTCCATGCTTACGCTTCCCGGTCGGCCGGTATTTACATGGCTTTCGCCCGATATTGAAAAAGCATTTGCAGGAAGCAAACGGTGGAATCAATTTTTAAGGCAACTTAAACTGGAAGAACACCCGCAAATAGGCAAATACATCATTCAATACTATGGCTGTAGTGGTGATGGTTGCCAGCCACGGGCAGCCGTTTACCTGGCACCCAATAACAAATTGCCTATCCGCCAGCTTACCCGGGGCGAAGTGCTGGATATGATAGAGCAGGCTATTCCTAAAGAAACAAAAAAGATTGAAAGTCTTATACCCAACGAAAAACATAAGGCAGTGGAGAGGGTAAAATCCCATTTGCAAGCCCTTAGGAAGAAATACCATAACAGCCTTAACGCTCCTGCTGAAATGAGAAACCCAAGCATTGACATGACAGATATTTTCAACGGGGATGATATTTTTGATAACGAAGATGCGAAAAGATTGAACTACAGTACCATCGGGATTTATACTTATGAGGACAATGTGCTGCAAAAAAGCAAACAGGATCAGCCGCTTTGGATTTGCATCAGTTGGAAACCTGCCGATATTCAATACAATCCTTACGAAAGAGAAATACACCGCAGCATGATCACCCATTTCAACTTTGATTATGTGTATGATTATTTCTTCCGTCCGGAAACTGTAAAGAACAAGCCTTACGCTATTCTGAATGAAGAGGTACAAAAGTCCCATTTGGCTTCTTACAAAAACAAGAAAGGAGATAAATCCTCAGCTACTAAAAACCTTGCAGCCAATGTCTATTTTTTTGAGGATTTCTCGGGCAACAGTGCAGGACAAAAGCCGCAAGGATGGTATGTGCCCAGTGCAGGTGAGCCTTCAGTAATTATCACCCCCAATGGCGAAACAGGAAATTGGGTGAAAATAGGGCAACACAGGTTGATGCCTGATGATAGCAATAAGCCCCTGCCCGACAATTTTAAAATGGAGTTTGACGTAGCTACCGACAATGATTTTAAGGAAAATACCGGAGGTGCCTTTTTGTTACGAATCCACAATAAAATACTCCGACCAGAAGGCGACTATACGGATGCACCCAAACAAATATTCATTGACCTTGACGCAAAAGCAGGCAATGAAAAACTTACACAGAACCCCACCGGATACACCAGGTTGAAAACAACCTATACAGGAATGAATAGCGCAGTGCGCAATGCCGATGTACTGCAGTACAACAATGAGTTCAGTAACAAAAAAAGCAAAGTACATTTCACCATCACCAAAGAAGGGAAGAAAGTAAGAGCCTTTGTTGATGATAAAGAGATCGGGGCGCTGGACAAGTACGGTAAACCAATTCCGGGGTTTAACGAATTACCTGATGGCGCCAGGCTCACATCGTTTTACTTTGAGAACATCACTTCTCACAGCAGTAAGCATTTGGGAATTTATGTCACTAATATTAGGATAACAAAACTGTAAACCGCTTTAAAAATTAAATTACAATCAGATAAAAACACTTATTCTTATTGCCACACTATTATTGGAAATATATCAAACCCAGGCACAGGTATTGAAAAAATTGGTAGGAAAAGCATTATTACCAAATCGTTGCTGACAACAATAGCCCACCTCGTAAACTGCTTATTATAAGCTATCTTTGCTTTTCCGTTATTTTTTTGAAAAATCCTTTGAAATGAGAAAGTTGATCATTCTCCTGAGCTTTTGTCCTGTCTGGTGCCTGGGACAAACCATAAAAATTGAAGCCGGCACAACCATTGGCAGCTTAAATTATCAATTAAACAACCAGACTTATTTCAATGATTATGCTGTTGGCTACTATGCAACAGCAGGGCTGGATTTTTTGCAAAAAAAGCGGATTAACCTGAGCTCAAATATTGGTGTTCTGAAAAAAGTAGGTTCTGATATGGTTACGCTTACAGATGCCCTGGGAAACGAAATAGACAAAAAAAGAGAAACACGGGGAATAGATTATCTGACCCTGAACACATTTGCAGACTATAACTTTTCAGAATGCAGGTTGACGCCATTTATATTTGGCGGTGCAAGGCTCGATTATGCATTTAATAGTATCCTGATCAACAAAGACAGGGATAAGAACAGGTTAACATTCGGTGCTACTGCCGGAGCAGGCGTGAAATACAGGCTGGTGGAAAAAGTAATGATCGGATTCAGGGGCGGTTGTCTGATCAACTTCAATAACATCATCAATACGGCAGACAGAACTTTCTCTGCGGCAGCAATGTTCGGGTATTCACTGAAATGATCAAAAGTCGCCGGTATTTGAAAAAATAAACAAGGACTGCGGAACCGGTAATGGGAATTCAACCTGCTTAAGGAGTCGTAGTTAAATTATTTAAAAAGATAACATGAAGCTACTGGGTACACTTATGCTGGGGTTAATGGTCTGTTTTGGTTTTGAAAGACCTACAACCCATTCACCCGGAAAAGAAATTCTTACCGGGGCGGATCAGACGGAAAAATATGTTGATTACCTGAAAGGAAAACGGGTGGCCGTTATGGCTAACCCCACTACCATCATTGGGAAAAAGCACCTGGTGGACAGCCTGCGGGGCCTGGGTATACAAATTGTAAAAGTATTTGGTCCCGAGCATGGCTTCCGTGGAAATGCCAGCGCCGGTATAGAAGTGAAGGATGAAAAAGACCCGGCAACAGGCATTCCTGTTATTTCTTTGTATGGCGCCAAAAGCAAGCCGGCCAGGGAGGATATGGCGGATGTGGACATACTTGTCTACGACCTGCAGGATGTGGGCGTACGGTTCTATACAAATATCAATGCGCTGGCGAAGCTGATGGAAGCCTGCGCAGAGAATGGGAAAGAAATGCTGATCCTCGATCGCCCTAACCCCAACGGATACCTGGTAGATGGTCCCATACTGGATATGAAGTATAAGTCCGGCATAGGTATGTTCCCCCTGCCCATGTCGCATGGCTTGACGGTTGCGGAGTTTGCACAAATGGCCAACGGAGAAGGCTGGCTGGCCAATAAGGTGAAATGTAAGCTGAAAATAATCCCGGTGGCCAACTATAGCCATGACATGCCCTATACCCTGCCGGTGAAGCCCTCTCCTAACCTCAATACACAGCAGGCGATCCTGTTATATCCTTCTACCTGCATGTTTGAGGGGGTATATGTGAACCACGGCAGGGGGACCCTGTACCCGTTTACGGTGTTGGGCAGCCCTGAGCTGAAAGGTAAATATGCTTTTTCCTTTACACCAAAGTCTATTAAAGGGATGGCGGAAACGCCGCTGTTCATGAACGAGGTTTGTTACGGGCTGGATCTGCGTAACTATGATGTGGAGTTGTTGCGTAAAAGCGGCAAGATCAATCTGCAGTGGATCATGGAGCTGTACAAAGCCCATCCCCATAAAGAAAAGTTCTTCGATTCCAGGCTCAGTAATCAAATGGGAAGGATTGAGAACCTGATCGGGAACGGCCTGTTCCGGCAGCAGATCATCGATGGTGTGTCAGAGGAAGATATCCGCAAAAGCTGGGAGCCGGGGCTGAGCCGCTATAAAGGGATGCGTAAGAAGTATTTGCTGTACCCCTAAGGGGTACAGCAAATATAAAAAGTGTGACAATGTGTGAATTTACCAAGTTTCCATCGGGTGATTTTTAATTCTACTATATAACAGCATGCTGGTTTTCATTTGACCTGTCTCTCCGAAATCCCTGAATCTTCCAATAAGTCAGCACCCGCCACAACCATTCCAACGGCCCGAAAAGAAAATATTGCAGCCAGATAGATGAGGTAAGAAGCTGGAACAGCCAGATAACCACTATAAAATAGAATATCTGGTAGTATTGAAAAGCGTCAAAATAGTTAAGCCCGAAGCCTAAAAAAATAAAGCTGCAGAGAATGGTTTGCATGATATAATTGGTCAGCGCTATTTGCCCGACCGCAGCCAGGCAACCTAAAAGCCTTTTCAGGATACCCCGGCGGATAATGAGCATGACCAGGGCTATATGGCCCATCATAATAGCAATGCGCTGGATGGGATAAAGCAGGTTGTGCCAGGGTATACGTATGTTTTCCATTTGGGCAAGCCAGGCCTCCAGGTTGGGGATATAGCGATAGCCGTAATAAATTTCCCAGGCAACCAGGGGCAGACCCAGTCCATAACCTAAGATAAGCGTCCACCGGTATTGCCGGGTCGTCCATTGATTGGTCAGAAAGCCCCAACGCAACAGGGCCATCCCCAACAACATGAGCGCCAGCGGATCCCAGATACTGTAAATAAGATAAGTGGTTTGGTATTGCCATGACAGCGCTCTTTTCTTTTTCGCGATAGCAGCGTAGTTACTTTTCATGGTCCGGGTGTGTTCCGCAATGTCCTGTGTATTGGGCAGGAAAGTCTTTTCAATTTCCCGCCATTCTTCCATCACTTCCTGTTGTTCCTTCGTGGCCCCCGTATCTCCGGAAATGGCTTTTGTAGTCGCCACATAAGCCATTCTTTTCTCCCTGATATCCTGATAGAAGCTGGTTTGCAGGACAAATTCCACAATAGCTACCAGGGGTACGGCCCAAACCAGCCATTTTGATTTTACCCTTAAAAACAAAACGGCTATCATACCCGTAACCGCGTATAAATACAGGATATCGCCATCCCAGAGGAGCAGGTAAGCATCTATCAGACCGAAAACGATCAGCCAGAACATTCTTTTATAGAACAGCTTAACCACAACTTTGGTGACAGCAGTTTTGTTGGTGAAAAATAAAACGATACCGGCGCCGAATAGCAAGGAAAATAATGCCCTCATTTTTCCCTCAAAAAACAGGAGCATTATGACCCTTGCCCAGAAATTGATGCTTTCAGGATCGTTCCTGAAATCTTCGGAGTACCGGCGTGGTAAAGAAAACTCGGGTATATTCATGAGCAGGATGCCTAAAAGCGCAATTCCCCTGAGAATATCCAAAGCCTGTATCCTGTTTTTATCCGCTACGGGTAACAGGTGGTTGCCGGGTATAATGTGTTGCATGATATTGCAGGCGGTTATATGAACAAATTGAAATGTGCTCCTAAAAGTACCTATGCAGGGATAGCTTTACTATACCTCATTGGGGTATTCTGTAAGTTAACTGTATTATAGATCCATTACCCGGCCGGGATCTTATGCTGAATGCTGCGCCAGCTTCATCCGCTCTTTTCTGCATATTACCGAGGCCGTTACCTTTTTTGACATTCCCGGGGTCAAAGCCTTTCCCATTATCGCTTACAATCATCTCAAGCATGCTGCCGGCAGGTTGCACATAAAATTCAATGGTATCTGCATTACTGTATTTCACCGCATTATTAATGGCTTCTTTCAGAATAAGGTATATATGCTGCTTTACATCTAATGCGAGTCCCGGCAGATCGGTTACATTTTCAATTGTGCTTTCAAACCGGATGTTTTTTGTGTTACACATTTCGTACCCGTATTGCTGTATTTTATCTATCATGCGGGTAAACGAATCATTGTCCGGCTTAATGGCCCATACCAGGTCGCCGAGCTTATTGATCACTTCATTTGCCGAACGCTGGATAACCGATACGGCATCTTTTACCAGGTCGTAATTACCGTTTTGCAGCATGGTTTGTGTCAGGTGGCTGTGCATGCTGATACCGCTGAGCGTGCTGCCAATATCGTCGTGCAATTGGCCCGAAATTTTATTGCGTAGCCTTTCTACCTCCAGCTGACCTTCCAGTTCGAGTACCACAGACTTTTTCTCCAGGTGTATCCACTTGTTCAGCATAGCCATATTGAAGAAAAATATTTCGATGAGCAGGCCAACCTGGATAAATATGTACGGGTACTGCCTCACCAGCAAATGTTGTTCTTCCGTATTTTGCAGCAAAAGCATGCAAATGGTAAGCAGGGTGCCGGCAAGGTTTGATATAAAAGCGCTTGCCATAAATTTTTTGTACGGCAGCTTATCACGGAGTATAATTACCACCAGCCAAACCCCGGCTGCAATACCTATAACATGAAGTATATTGAACAACAGGTTTGAAATAATGCCAAAAATGTAAAGGACCACAAACAGCAATAAGACGATCCACAGCAATACAAGTAACCGGTCGAGTATTTTAAAGAACAGCTTCGAATTGGCAAAGCCTTTGTAGAAGGCTTTTAAGAAATGGCAGTAGCAGATGTTGGCGGTTATTACCAGTGGTGTATTTACAAAATTGTAAAACGCTGAGTACATAAAAGTGTCATGATCGGTAAGTCCGTATAACCCGGTGGAATTCAGGAAAAAGTTTATACCCAGCAACAGGAGAAAAAGTGAAAAATAAAGATATTCCTTCTTCTTCGAGCTAAAATACAGGTATAGAAAAATTGCTACCTGGAAAAAAAGTATTCCATGGA
>Ga0222419_100640_pt1 | contig 23982 bp, 22 predicted proteins | sample 1B20Ametagenome_FD_182474 | JGI IMG/M metagenome (GOLD analysis project Ga0222419, IMG submission 182474) | Enriched microbial communities from leaf-cutter ant dump, University of Wisconsin, Madison, United States - 1B20A (version 2) | ecosystem: Environmental > Terrestrial > Nest > Insects nest... | reverse complement strand
ATGACAGGACCTTTCATCATTGAGCACGAGCTTGGATTAAGCCCCATCGCAGCCGGTTACAGTTCCCTGATTCTCGGTGCCGCAGTCATGGTCGGGGGGCTGATCAGCAAATCGACGATCAACAGGCCCTTCAACAAAAGATTGTGGATCAATCTCAGTATACAAGTACTGTTTGGCACCCTGATGCTGCTGAGTACAAGCTTCATTTCAAACCTGTATGCCATGATCTTCTTCGCATTTGTCATACATGCAGTTTCCGGATATACTTTTAACAGTTTCTTTACCTATTGCCTGAGCAGGTTTCCCAAAAACGCAGGTATCGCAAGTGGCCTTACCGGGGGGATCAACTATGTCATCGTCTCCCTGCTGAGTTATACCATCATTTACTTTATTCCGGCAAAAGATGAAGCCAACCTCAGTTATAGCTACCTGGTGCTGATCACTTTATCCCTGATCGTCATGCTGGGCATATCAAGGATAAAGAAACGTGCAGACAGCGCCTATTGAAAATCAATAGAAGTCCTATATTTATAGCTGTAAAACCCCTTCAATGAAAACCTGGTTTCAGCGCAATTACCTTCATTTTGCCATTGCAGGGATTTTCCTGCTGATGTCCTTTCTATATTTCCTGCCGGCCATACAAGGCAAAGTTCTTTACCAGAGCGATGTACTCGAAGCAAAAGCAATGGCAAAAGAAATTATGGATGTCAGGGCCGAAACCGGCAAAGGGCCCCTCTGGACAAATTCTATGTACGGTGGCATGCCCGCTTTCCAGATATGGGTCAAATATCCGGGCAACCTGATCACCCACATCATCGATCTGCTCAACACGGTATTTCCTAATCCGGTCCATATTTTATTCTGCTACCTGATGGGTGCCTATCTGCTGTTAAGTGTATTGAAGTTAAACCCCTGGCTTGCCGCCGCCGGAGCAGTTGCATTCGCCTTCACCTCCTACAACTTCATCTATATCGAAGCAGGACACAGCAATCAAGCCTGGGCCATCGCCCTGTTTACGCCTGTGCTGTCAGCAGTCCTGCTCACATTCAGGGGAAAATACCAGACCGGCTTTGTAATGACAGCATTTTTTCTGGCTTTCGAGATCAGGTGCAATCACGTGCAGATGACCTATTATTTATTTTTGGCCATCATGATCCTGATCGGTTTTGAGCTTTATCACGCAGTCAGCACCAAAAAGCTGAAAACATTCATGACCGCAATGGCTTATTTATCTGCCGGCGCAGTGCTGGCACTGGGCATCAATGCAGCCACCTTGTGGACCACCTATGAATACGGACAAGAATCCATCAGGGGAAAAGCCAATATGACCCGCAATACGTCGACCTCAGGCACAGGGCTTGGCAGGGCCTATGCCTATAACTGGAGCCAGGGCGTTGGAGAGACCGCTACCTTTCTGGTGCCAAATATGTATGGCGGCGCCACCAGTTCAAAATTGCTGGATGAAAACTCTGAAGTTGCGAAAGTACTCAGGGCAGGAAAACTACCTGAAAACCAGATCACCGGCACCATGACCGAACTGCAGCAGGACCAGACTATACATACCTATTGGGGCAATAAGCCCTCCACACATGGCCCATGGTATTTCGGGGCAATAGTCGTATTCCTGTTTGTACTGGGAACCCTGATCGTCAGGAACCGGTACAAGTGGTGGATCGTGTCTACCTGCTTTCTGTTTATCTTTCTATCATTCGGCAGAAATTTTCCGCTGATCTCCGACCTCTTCTTTAATTACTTTCCACTCTACAATAAATTCAGGGCAGTAGAATCCACGCTGGTCATTCCGGCCCTGCTGATCCCATTACTGGCTTTTATGGCCGTCAAAGAACTTACCGTAAAAAAGAACAAACAACAATACCTCCTTAAAAATTTGCTGCGCGCACTATATATTACCGGCGGTTTTCTGCTGATCCTGCTCATTCTTCCTTCCCAGCTGTTCTCCTTCAAAAGCCCGGAGCACATGCTGGTGGTCAATTCATTTGCGAAGATGTTTGAGGGCAATATGGAGACAGCAGAGGCACTCGGTGCCGCCCTGGTAAAAGACAGGATCAACCTGGCAAGGATCGATGCCCTGCGGTCACTGATCTTTGTCATTACCGGTTTTGGGGCCCTCTGGATGATGGTCCGTTCAAAACTAAGACCACACACTGCTTTTATACTCCTTGGACTGGCCATACTGACCGATATGTGGATGGTCGACCGCAGGTACCTGAACAGTGACAACTTTTATGAAAAAGCACAGCTGGAGCAAGACTACTACCCCAATGCGGCCGACCAGTTTATTCTCACAGACCCTGCTTTAGACTACAGGGTACTGGACCTTTCCAAACCAAGCCCTTTTTTCAACGCTTCGGCATCCTATTTTCACAAATCCGTAGGTGGGCGGCACGCAGCACGTCTGCAACGTTATGATGAACTGCTTACCGCACAGTTCAGTTCCAGCCTCAACGAACACGTTCTGGACATGCTCAATACCAAATATCTGATCGTGCCCGATGAATTATCCCCTGTGCCAAAGGTAATGAAAAGACCCGGTGCCCTGGGCAATGCCTGGTTTGTTGACAAGATCTCTTACGTAAATAATGCAGATCAGGAAATGGCCGCGATCACAGAATTCAGTCCGAAAACAACCGCCATCATACATAAAGATTTTGCTGCCCGAGTGGCCGGGACCAGTGCTGCCGGACCTTCGGCAAAGATAAAATTACTAAGATATCATCCTGACCGGCTGACCTACCAGTACAACAGTCCTAAAGACGCCATAGCCGTGTTTGCAGAGATCTGGTACGACAAAGGCTGGAACGCCTATCTGGACAACAAAAAAATACCCCATTTCCGGGCAAACTATATATTAAGAGCGGCAAAACTTCCCGCAGGAAACCATTATCTGGAATTTAAATTTGAACCCACCTCCTATCTGCTGGGTGACCAGATCTCATTTTGCTGTTCAGTATTACTGATCATTTCAACACTCTACGTTATTTACCGGCACCGCCAGTCTGTCCGGCCGCTTTCAAACGCCTGATATTTTTACTGATCGCCCCTTTATCACCAGGAGAATTTGCCAGATCAAAAGCAATTTCAAAGTGCTGCAAAGCTTTTCCGTCATCCAGGCCCGAATATAAGTTCCCAAGCAGCGAATGATAAAAATGATTGTCCGTCAAACCAAGCTTTTCAGCTTCAGCAATGGCAATCCTGGCCCCCCTGACCTTAGCCAGTGCAAAAGTACGGTTCAATGCTGCAATAGGCGAATACTCGAGGATCAGCAATTCATTGTACAGCCCCAGAATGTGACCCCATTTCTCCAGGGAATCCGCCTTCAAAGTATGCCAGTAAGCAATACCCGCCTCCAGGTGATATTTGGTAAGCACACTACCGGAAGCAGCCCTGTTAAGATGTACCGTACCCTTTTTAACCAGTGACCAGTCCCAGCGCGACTCATCCTGATCGGCATATAAGATCATTTCCCCATGCTCACCGGTACGCGCATCAAATCTGGAGCAATGAAAGCACATCAGTGCAAGCAGCGCATGGACCGCCGGAGTATTGGTATCAGGATTTAAGATCAGCAGTTCAATCAGCCGCATAGCCTCCTCGCAAAGTTCCCGGCGCAGGACGGTATTTTGCGAACTAGCGTAATAACCCTCAGAAAAAAGCAAATAGACCGTAGTGAGTACAGTGTCGAGCCGTCCATTGACCTCAGCAGCAAGAGGATGCTCAATCCTGATCTTCTCCTCTTTGAGTTTATGCTTTGCCCTGTTGATCCGTTTATAGATCACTTCCTTATTGGTCAGAAAAGCATCAGCGATCTCCTGCGCCCCAAAGCCGCAAAGCAGGTTCAGGGCCAGTGCGACCTGCGACTCAAATGGAATAGCTGGATGACAAACCGCAAAGATCATAGCCAATTGGCTATCCGCAATGTTCCGGCCTGAAAATACCAGTTCCATTTCTTCAGCCTCACTTGTGCGGTAGCGGATCTCCGGCAAGAGCTTTTGCTCAAACAATGCAGTACGCTTTAAGTAGTTCCTGGTCTTGTTTTTGGCAACGGTATATAGCCAGGCCACAGGATTATCCGGCAATCCCTTTATGCTCCAGGTCTCTGTCGCGATCAGGAAGGTCTCACTGACAATATCCTCTGCAACTTCAATATGCTCAATACCAAAAAGATGACAGAGTACCGAAACCATTTTCCGGTACTCTGTCCTGAATAGATGAGGCAAAAGCACCTGCTCTTCCATCAGCATCCGGGTTATGATCAGTTTGCAGTAACAGCCATCCGCACTTCAACTACAGCACCCCATTCCAGAATAGGGCATCCTTTAGCAATTTCAACTGCATCGTCATAACCGTCTGCCCTGATCATCAGGACACCTCCGATCGATTCCTTGATCTCCGCATATGGGCCGTTGACCACCATATTGTTTGCCTTGACCACCCTTCCATCAGTATCCCAGCGTTTTGGCGGAGCCACGAGTTTGTTCTGGGCAGCAATACCACCGATCCATTCCTGAAAAGGCTTGATAGCAGCCTGCATTTGCTCCGGTGAAGGCTTGGCATCCTTACTGGTCAGATCCCTGTGGATCACAATTAAGAATTCATTCATCTTCTTATACTTTAAATGTGTTAAATCTATTAAATTTAAAACGGAAACTAACAGCCCTTAGCCAAATTGACCGACCCGGTAAGTACCGATCTCATTAGGAAAAGCAAGGTTCAGCCGGTTCCAGGTATTGATGTTGCCCACCGCAAGCGTCAGGTCGATCAGCTCCTCCTCAGAAAACAGGGCGGCTACTTCCCGGTAAACCTCGTCAGGAACATGACAAGCATTCACCGCCTCTGTCCAGGCCAGTGCCGCCCTTTCACGTTCAGTGTAATAAGGAGTTTCCCTCCACGCAGAAAGCCCATAGAGCCGCTGTTCGGTTTCACCCTTTGCACGGGCATCCTTGGAATGCATGTCCAGGCAATACGCACAACCATTGATCTGGGAAATCCTGAAATTGACCAGATCAAGAAGCGTTGCGCCGAGCGAGGACTTTTTAAGATGGCTTCCCATGTCGAACAAGGGTTTCAAAGCATGTTGTCCCTTCGCAAAAAAATTGATTCGTTGTTCCATAATATTAAATTTTTGATCTATACTCTATAGACAAACGAATTTTAACAACTGGACATTTTACCAAAAAAAATTCAGCCCGATAACCAATGCCCGAACTTCAGCGCTTATAAAGGCAACTATTGTACCTTGAACAAACTGCACAAACAGAAACGTGACCAGAAAGCGGTCAGAGAAGAAGAGCCGGCCAGCCCCAAACAGGCCGGAAACAAAAAAGCCTTTCAACGTTAAATTGAAAGGCTTCCTGATCAGTGGGAAATATTGGACTCGAACCAACGACCCCTGCCTTGTCGAGGCAGTGCTCTAAACCAGCTGAGCTAATTTCCCCTATCTTGCAACAGGCAACTTCCCTGAGCGCCCGCAAAGTAAAGAAACTTTTTGAAGCTTTCAAAAACTAAGCTCAACTTATGTATACTTTATACCAGTCCTACTGTCGTAATTTAATATATACAGGAAAAATTAGGAAGATCAACAAAATAGCTGTCATTCAGTTAATTTATGTTAAATACCATGCTGAAATTTGGCAAGATCAATTTTTTTTATTCTTTTCAGGAAAAGAGACAACATGGCAAAGAACTTATTTATTGCGTTTCTATTGATTTTGGCATTGGGCTGTAAAAAATACAGTGACGATGATGTTACCCGTTATAAATGGAAAAGAGATTTATACAGAGCGCGCGTACAAAATGACGAACCTGCGGTTTTTTATTCGAGAGATCCAAAGATCGCGAAAAATCCGGATGCGATCTTTTTGAGTTCAGACTATGTTATTTTGACCGAATACCGCAAGGATAAACAACAAGACAGCATTTATAAAGCCAGCGGAAGAATGCTGGCCTATAAATACGAGAAAATAGAAAAGGCAGGCAATTAACGCCGTACGGCTCTAATCCGCCCGAACCTAAATATGCTGATATGCACGGTTAAAAAAACCTTCCAGTATTATTGAAAGGCTTCCTGACGAACTTCAATTCTGATCTCATACAGCCTGTCAGTCCCTGTTAAATACTTCAAAAACTTCTCCGGAACTTTCTCCACCGACTGGATCAGCTGGAAAACATACTGGATCTTCTCCTGCACCTTCTTATCCTGACGGCGGTAAAAATCCATAAAATGGTCCCCGTTTATGCACACATTCGGAATTTAGTTTGGATGGACTATATCCTTTTCATAGCTTAGCTAACAAAGCTATTGATCGTGTTTTATTTTATACCAACAAAAAAACGGAATCTTAACTGCTTGTCCTAGCCCGTCATAAAAGCCAAATATTTCTTTTGTGATCCTCCTCGTATCAAAGAAGATTTTTATTGTTGCCATACCATTCTCTGTTATGGTCAGCTCGGTGGATGTGCACGGTTATGGTACACATTACAATTATAAAAGGTCATAAATGAGTAGTCGAAGAAAGATTAACCTCAACAAAAAAGCCTCTCAGTAATACTGAAAGGCTTTTTTTGTGGAGAATAGCGGAGTCGAACCGCTGACCTCTTGCCTGCCAGGCAAGCGCTCTAGCCAGCTGAGCTAATCCCCCTTGTGGCCATTGGTAAACTTATTTACCAGAGTGGGGCAAAAGTAAGTAATTTTAGAAAGCCTGCAAATAAAATGTGTAAAATCATCAGCGCGCACCCGATAGCCGTTCAATTTCCACTAATGTTTTGGCACTTGAAGGCCTTCCAGCCTCAGCATTAACCACACTTCCCGATTTATCAATGATCAGATACCTGGGAATCATCCTGATATTAAACTCACGAGCCAGTTCGGCCCCCTGCGCATTGCTCAGAAAATAATGCTCACCTTCAATACTGTGACCGGCAATTAAATTCTGCCAGGTACTTTCCGTCGGAGAGCTGATACACAAATACAGGAAAACAACATCCTTACCAGCAAGCTTATCACGCAATTTTTTAGAATTGCCCATTTCAGCAAGGCAAGGAATGCACTAGGTTGCCCAAATATCCAGATAGATGACCTTTCCCTTATACCGTTCAAGTATACTTTTCACAACAGCATTTGCAGGGAGGCTTTTGGCATCATTTAAAACCGATTTCACAGAAAGCTTGCTCTTGTAAAGCCTGTCATAGGCCAGTTGGTAGTCCGCCAAGAACTGCTTCTTCACCGGACCATCTCTGACCACCGCCTTATAACCTGAGATCAACGAATTGATGCTGACCAATTGCATATTTGCCAGTTTACCCCTCAGTATCCTGGTCAGAAAAATATCCCTTATAAAAGGTTCGCTATCAGATGCGGCCCGGTCAAAAATCATTTTTGTTTTAAACGTTTCCACATATTCACCGCCAAACTTCTCCAGATAATTCTCTGAAAAGAACCTGATATCAGCCTCCGGAGCTTTATTCACCGTATCCAGAATTCTCCGGCAAAGCGCTTTTTCTTCCTCAGCAAATTCAATATGCTCCTTTAACAGGTACCTGGCCATGTCGGCAGACAGAACAGTGACCTGCGAATCTTTGGCAAAAGTCTCCAGTTGCAACCGCAGATAATAACTGTTCAAAAAATCCTTATAACTGGAATTTCCATAAGCTTCCATCTTGATTTTGACCGGACGACCTCAATCCTAAGGCGATTAAGCAAAAGATCAGGCCAAGAGATAGCAGGAGTGCGCGCATAAGATCTGATATATTTGGAATATTAAACTAAATATAGCCATTACCATGGCAATAAAGAACCGGTCAGTTTTCCACCGAGTAGCAGGACCCCTTAAGACACACGACAATGACACTATTGTATCCCATCAAAAAAATACCTAGCTTTATTAGCTAACCAATCTCAATCTGCATGAAATATATATTAACGCTGGCGGCCACGATATTGCTGTTTACCTTTTCTAAAGCACAGCAGGCCAATCTCACAGGAACCTGGAAGATCACCAATTTTAAATACGGCGACAATGCTGAAAGTACCGACAAGGACAGCAGGATAAAAAAATACAAATTATACACCCCGACCCACTTTGCCGTCATCGAGACCGATTCCGTAACCAAGATCACAACAACCAGCATTTTTGGCACCTATAGCATAAAAGATAGCATTTATACCGAGCACATCCTGAACGTTAACCGGGAATCGGCAGCAATGATCGGTATGTCGTTTAACTTCACCATTCATTTTGAGGGGCCGGACAAGCTTCGTCAGACCGGCGCCTTCAATGGCATGAAGAGTGCAGAACTCTGGACCCGCTTGACTGACCCGGGAAACGCGGGACAATTACTGCAGGGCAAAAGCACACTTACCTGGAACCAAATAGCAGACGGAGAAGTAAAGTCTCCCCTGTATTTTATAAATGACGGCGGCAAGAACATCGCCCTGAAGAAAATCAGTATCAGCCCCTTGCAGATCATCAAACAAAACCAGATCGCCTCGCTGGAAGTAGTAAAAGGCCAAAACGCTTTAGACCTATTCGGCGAGCAAGCAAAAAACGGGGCAATTATCATTACGCTCAAAGAAGGAGCACTAGAACAGGTCCAAAACGCCCTTAAAGCACACAAAGCAATAGACTGACCGATCCCGGCAGTCATTCACTCTTAATTTCCCGGATCAGTTTTTCCACTGCTTTTTGAGCATCTTTAAGACATTCTAAATAGTTCTCCAACAAATAAAGGTTCTGAAATTCATCAAAGATCACTGATTTAACAGCAGTTTGCACGTTTAAGGCTTTGTATTTACAATCAACAACAGGGTCTATAATTGGCATAGCGTTAGGGATTTGAACGTTTTCCGGTAAAGTTAATCCATCTAATTTACAATTTCACTTTTTAACAATATTTTAACATCTGTTTTTGGAACAAACAATATCCGGCAAATCGCAATGCGACAAATATAGCCCAAGCGTTATAAATCCCACTTAACACATCACAACTTAAAGGCACTTTCTTTCAAAATTTGTTTGCCTGACCTTAAAACAGATAAAACAGCCGGCGGCCCGGAGCTTTCTCCAGTAACAAAAATGGCACATTCATAAGTATAGCCCCCATTTGCAAAAACATACTTATGGTTTCCGCCGCTTCCTTCAGGTATCAGTTGCCCCTTATCCAGGACCAGTTGCGGCCGGTCTTTCATGGTACTTTGTAGCGGCCAGCAAGCATAACGGTAATTCCCCGCACCAAGATCATCAATCCTGATCCTGTACTTTTCCGTCTCCAAAACAGCAACCGGACTTGAAAATGACCTGACAGACGGATACAAACCCTTTTTATCCGCTTCGATCAAACGCTTCCTCAAGGCATTCTCCTTAGCAGACCTATAGGTTACGGCACGCAGCATGCCATCATAATTCAGCCATACCACACCATTCAGGAGCGTAATTCCGCGCCAGCCCACCTCGTGCCAGTCCTTTGAAGGATCAGAACCGGCAATCATTTTAACCAACTTCTCATCAAAGACCTCAGCGTATCTTTCCATGAAATCCCCCTTGTTTTTTATCTGAGGGAGGGGGTATTGCCGGTCCAGCGGAAAAGCCGTTCTAACAGCCAGCTTATCCTTCTGCTGATGCGCAACAGCATCAATAAAGCTGACCACCAGCTGCTGACGTTTAGCATTCAGACCTTGCCCCGATCCCTTCAGGGAAACAAAGACAAAAACCACCAGGAGCGCATAATTTTTCATCAGTATAAATTGCTTCTTTTATTTATTCCACTACCATATATTCCGCAACAGTTCAAGAACCATGGAAGATCTTAGGTAATAAAAATAACGAAACCTCCTTAACTTTCAAATCAGATAAAACGACTTAGCCCTTCAAATACCTGAAGATCAGGAACCAGACCAGAACAGCACAAACGATAGATACACTGGCACTAAACCCGACCGCATAAAGGACCGAGCTGCTCCCGCCCGCGGCGATCGCACCAAAAACAGCAACTCCTATGGCACCCGAGGCCTGCCGAACGGTATTGAGTGCAGCAGAAGCAGTCCCCGAAAAAGTCTTGTCCACACTTGCCAGGATACCAGTCGTCATTGCCGGTACCGCCAGGCCCATGCCCAAAGGCATAGCCATAAAAGGCAGCAGCAGCTTCCAGTAGGCCGTGTCTCGGTCAGCAATGAACAGCCCGGCAAAACCCGCAATAAACAAAGCCAGTCCCGTCAGTACAGGCATGCGCAGGCCGAACCTGTTAATGATCCTGCCGCTCCAGATATTGGAGATCACAAAACCCACAGTGAGCGGCAAAAATGCCAGTCCTGCGATAAAAACCGGATAATGCAGCACGTTCTGCAGATAAAGGCTCAAAATAAATACCGTCCCATAGTAGCTGCCATTGAGTACCGCACCGAGCAGCAGGAGCAAGTTAAAGTTGGCCGATCTGAACAGCTCCAGCGGCAGCATCGGATGACGCACACGCCGTTCAATGTACAAGAACAATATCAGCATCAGCACACTGCAAAGCAGTCCGCCATAAATTAAAGGATGCCCGAAGCCGAAAACAGGATATTCGATGATGGAAGTAATCAGCGCAGTAATGCAAAGCATCCAGACCAGCTGCCCCTGAAGATCAAAATGCCTTCCGCTGGATTGATGGCTATGCGGCAACCTGCTGCTCAGCAAAAGCCCGGCAAAACACAAAGGCAGGTTTACAAAAAAAATGAACCTCCAGTTGCTCAGGGCGATCAGCAGGCCACCAAGTACAGGACCCGCAGCAATAGCGGCACTGCCAGCAGCGGTCCACAGGCCGACGGCATGCGCCCGTGTTTTAGGATGATGTGCAAAAGCCTGGTTCAGAATGGCAAGCGAGCTCGGGATCATGGTCGCGGCACCGACGCCCTGCAAAACGCGGAAACCGATCAGACTATGGGCATCCCATGCCAGCCCGCAGCCCGCAGACGCCACTCCAAAGATGATCATGCCAAACTGGAATATCCGTTTGGCGCCCAGCAGGTCGCTTAAGCTTCCGGCAGAGAGCATCAGCACAGCAAAAGCCAGCGTGTACGCATCAATGATCCATTGAAGGGTACTGATATCGGCATTAAAGGTTAGGGCTACCTGGGGCAGGGCAATGTTGACGATGGAAACATCCAGTTGCGCAATGACAAAAGCAAGGCTGGTGATGGACACCGTCCATCCAACAGAAAGGTTTGGAGAAGCCTTGGCTCGCATACCGCGAAGCTAGTCTAAAATTCTCAAACGCAGAAGCAATTATTCGTCACCATTATCAAAATCTTCTGAAGAACTGCCGGTATGGCTTTCGTGGTCATTGGGGTGCTCAGCGGGCTTGGGGGATGACCCGGTATAGCCATCATCACTCAGGGAGTCATAGCCCTGCGTACCGGTATTGTCCAGACCATCTTTCGGGCCGGCAGGTGCAGAAGGAGCAATCGGTTTTTTATTCATAACAGAGAAGCTTTGAACTCAAAAAACAACAGGTCACGCCGTTTTGTTTGACTCAGGAGAACAGCTAGTGCCTCACATCTGCAAACTACCTCCAAATCTTCTACCTCCAGTATAAGTCCAACAATAGTCCAACTATCTTCCAACTTTTTTATCAAAAAGGTGGATTTAAGATGAATAAATATTTTTGTATAATTTCAAATATAAAATAAGCACATATATCGCAAGTGTTATGGAAGCAGAACGGTCCATCAGCAAATAAAAAAAGCTGCCTTTTAAAAAAGGCAGCTTTGAACAGAGTGCTTGTTGATGATCGCAGTATAATGTTTACTGATGACAGCAGTTAGGCCAGCAATTGCGGCTTTTCCTTGTAAACCTTCCAGAGAAACTCTCCGAAAATGGTATTTGCCCAGGCAAACCAGGAACGGGTAAAGTCGGCCGCATCGTCCTTATTAAAAGACTCGTGCATGAAACCTTTGCCGGCATGGCATTTCTGCAGGATCTCCAGACAGGACTTGATCTCCTCATCGCTGTTGCTGGTCAGGCCTTGCATGGTCACTGCGATCGGCCAGATCTTGTTCATGCCAGTATGCGGGCTGCCGATACCTTTAGCTGCCGTGCCCTGGAAATAAAATGGATTTTCTGAAGAAAGGATCAGCTTGCGTGTGTTCGCATAGACCGGGTCATTTGCTTTGACCGCGCCCAGGTAAGGCAGGGCGAGCAGGCTTGGCACATTGGCATCGTCCATGATGTTGAAACTGCCAAATCCGTTCACTTCAAAAGCATAGACCTTACCAAACTTAGGATGGGTAACGATCGCATGTTTTTGTATGGCGGCTTCTACCTCTGCCGCCAGCGCACGGCATTCATCGGCCAGGGCCTTGTCTTTATTGACTGCTTCCAGGATCTCTGCGGCCTGTCTGAGACTGACCACTGCAAAGAAATTGGAAGGGATCAAAAAGTTATAGATCGTAGCGTCGTCACTCGGGCGGAAGACTGAGCAGATCAGGCCCACAGGTTTTACCGGGTAGCCATAACCGCTTACGGGTACAGTATCGGTCGCAAACATGGTCTCCCGCTGAAAATGGTACGGACCGGGTCCATCCTTGCGCTGCTGCTCCTTAAAGGTCTTAACGATCAGGGCAATGGCATCGCGCCAGTTGGTGTCAAAGGGAGAAGTATCTCCGGTCAGCTTCCAGTAATGGTGGCTCAGGCGGACCGGGTAACACAGGGAGTCGATCTCCCATTTGCGCTCATGCACACCTGGCTTCATATCGGTCTTGTCAGACTTCCATTCGCCTACTTTATTGGGATCGCCATAGAAAGCGTTGGCATAAGGGTCTTTACGGATGCATTTTACCTGGTGGTTGATCACCCCCGCGATCAGCGTCTGGAGTTCCTTATCGCCTTTTACCAAAGGAAGATATGGTGTTACCTGCGCGGTACTGTCACGCAGCCACATGGCATCAATGTCGCCGGTGATCACATAAGTATCCGGCCTGCCGTCTACCTGGGTATGGGTCACCGTGGTGTCCAGGGTATTGGGGAAGCAGTTTTCAAACAGCCAGGCCAGCTCCTTGTTCTTCACATTTTTATGAAATTCCTGTATGGCCGCTTCTACGGCTTTGCTCTGGAAATGTCTTTTATCGGCAGCGACCCGCACTACCGGAAATTCAGGATCGGCAGCGGCAAATGCGACCTTGTTGGCCATTAACCCGGCGGCCAGCAGACCGGTGTTCTGTAAAAATACTCTTCTTTTCATTGGTTTTATTTAGATAAAGAGAAGGGCTTGTCATCGTCAGCCAGGCCTCTCTGGTTGTTTGGTTTATTGCTCATGTTCAATTTCAGTGTACCACCTTTAACAAGATCTGCATGCGTGATAAAGTTTCTGGTGTAGGGCTGCCCGTTCAGGCTTGCTTCACTAATATAAACGTTTTCCTTACTATTGTTATTGGCATCAATGATAAATTTATTACCGTTCTCCAGGTTGAGGGTGATCTTTTTGAACATCGGGCTTCCAAATACATATTCGCCTGTGCCGGGTGTGACGGAATAGAAGCCCAGCGCACTCAGCACATACCAGGAAGATGTCTGGCCCTGGTCTTCATCGCCCGGATAGCCGTTTTCGGTAGCATTGTACAGCTTGGTCATGACTTCACGTGCGCGGGCCTGGGCCTTCCAGGGTTCGCCTGCATAATTGTACAGGTAGACCATGTGCTGGATCGGCTGGTTGCCGTGTGCATACTGGCCCATATTGGCCATGACCATTTCGGTCATTTCATGGATCATACCGCCGTAGGTACCGACTTTTACGGTATTGGGTTCGGTAAATACAGAGTCCAGCTTGGCAGTAAAGTTTTGATCACCGCCCATCAGGTTGATCAGGCCTTTGGTATCCTGGAATACCGACCATTGCCAGTGCCAGGCATTGCCCTCCGTAAACGGCCCGCCCCACTCTACCGGATCGAAGTTTTTGGTCCACGCTCCGTTGATGTCTTTGCCTCGCATGAATCTTGTAGAAGGATCGTAAACATTGCGGTAATTGTACATCTGGCGGGCAAATACATCCATATAGTATTGGTTGCCGGTCATTTTGGCCAGCTGATAGCCGCAGAAATCATCATAGGCGTACTCCAGTGTCTTCGCGGTTGATTCCCGGTATTTCGGGTAAGGGACGTAGCCCATTTCATAGTACTCTTTCCATCCGTCACGGCCGTTGGCGGGACCCCAGGGGCCTTTGTTGGTGGCTTCGTGAAAATAGGCTTCCAGGGCTTCTTTGGGATCAAAGGTATGGATGCCTTTTGCCCAGGCATCTGCAAACAGGGAAATGGCATGGTTGCCGATCATACTGCCCCCCTCAGAGGGGAATGACCAGGAAGGGAGCCAGTCGCATTGCTTCCAGGCATCGATCATGGCCTGCATATAACGGCCGTGCATTTCCGGCTGGATCAGGGCATTGAGCGGGAACTGTGCGCGGAAGGTATCCCAGAAACCGGTATCGGTAAACATATAGCCGGGATGTACCTGCCCGTCGTAAGGGCTGAAATAATAAGGTTTGCCGTCTTTGTCCAGTTCATAGAACTTCCTGGAGAAAAGACTGGCCCTGAAGAAACAGGAATAAAAGGTTTCCATGTCTTCCTGGCTGCCGCCTTCTACCTGGATCCTGCCCAGCGACTTGTTCCATACCGCAGCAGCTTTGGCTTTGGTCTGTTCCAGTGTTTTATCTGCACCCAGTTCTCTTTGCAGGTTCAGTTCTGCTTGTGCTGCGCTGATATAGGAAGAGGCCGTTTTTACCTGCACTTTTGCGCCGGCCTTAAATTCAATATAGGCGCCTTTTCCCTGTCCTTCTGCCTCAAGGGAATCTGCCTGTATGGTATTGTTCTTGTTTTCCCAGGTGCCGTATGCTTTGATCGGCTGATCAAACTGGATCACAAAATAGCTTTTCCATCCTTTTTTAAATCCTCCCCCGTTGTTTACATATCCGGTGATCTTGTTTTCTTTCGGGTGGATCTTTACGCCGCTGATCCGGTTATAGCCGTCCAGCACCAAATAGCTTTTCTTTCCGGAGGGATAGGAAAAACGCAGGTGCGCACCGCGCTCTGATGGGGAGATCTCGGTAGTGATCTGGTTGTCAAATTTCACTTTGTAATAGTTCGGCTTTGCAACCTCATTGGCATGGCTGAATTTCGCTTCCCGCTTGTTCTCGTCGACGACCAGCTCACCGCTCATTGGCATCAGGGAAAAAACGGCATAATCACGTGTCCATGAACTGCACTGGTGTGCCTGCTGGAATCCCCGGATCTTGTCCAGGAAATATTGGTATTTCCAGCCATCCCCGTTCTTGCCGGTCTGCGGTGTCCAGGTATGCATGCCGAAGGGAAGTGCCGTTGTGGGATAAGTATTGCCCCTGGTCAGCTCATGTTTGGAATTGGTGCCCTGCAGCGTATTGACATAGCTGACCAGGTCTTTTTGCTGTGCCAAGGCAGTCTGGCCAAGCAACAGCAATGCTAGAAGTGTTTGTTTTGGTTTCATGGTTTGTGTGTGTCCCTGTGCCTAATCACAGGGGATTTTTGGTTGTTTAAATCGTTTTAGTCTGCAATATAATAAAGGTTTATAGTATGGTTCATAACAATATTAAGACATTATATCCATATTGAAAAATGATCCGGGCCTGGAATTGGCCCGATACGTCCGGTCAATTAAATAATAAGGGTGATTGCTGGCAGCAATCACCCTTATTATAGATGTGAAAACTTGATATGAAAAGCTTAGTTATATCCAAGGTTCTGCGTCAGCTTGGGATTGAGGTCCCGCTGGCGTTGCGGGATCGGGAACAGCGCCTTCGTCGGTTGCGATGGCGTATGGTCCCACCAGCTGGCCGTAGTGAATTTGCCAAAACGGATCATATCATCCCGTCTGAAGCCTTCAAAGATAAATTCGCGTCCTCTTTCTGCGAGAAGCTCGTCCATTGTTAAATTAGCTGTGGTATAAGCGTTGGCAGCCTGCTTATCTTTCCTAAATGCACGCTTCTTACAATCGTTGATCAACTGTACTGCATCCGGTGTAGCTGTGCCGCCATTTTTTCTCATAATCGCTTCAGCCTTCGCAAAATAGATCCAGGTCAGCCGGTACACATTCCAGTCTGTATTGTTATAGTTTGGATCGGCCTGAACCCTTGTGGTATCTAGGCCTTCAATCACAAAGCCTGGAACCGAATTTCCCAGTTTATATTTATTGAAGCGGACACCGCTGTTCTCCTCGCCTTCACTCATGTTGGAGACTGTTGATCCCGATTTGTTTTTACGGATGTTGTCTACAAATGACAATGGCTGTCCGGCGTATTCAACCGTTCCTTCTACCGCTCTTGTCGCTTTTGCTGTGTCTGCAAACTTGTATTGCGGCCCTTCCAGTAACCATTGCGTTTTACGCAGGTCATCTGCCACGTAAGTGGTATAGTTGCCGGGCACGACGACGACACCGTCATTGCCGTTTCTTCCGCCTCCGTAGATATCGCGCTGTGCAAAATGATAGAACTCACCTGTCCAGGCCGGTTCAAATTTGGCACGGGTAAAATCATAGGCAATTGAAAAGATCACTTCTTTTGAAAGGTCATTGGTATTGACAAACTGGTCCCTGATATTGGTATCGAGCGCCATCGTTCCGTTCTGACCTCCTGCCTGGCTGTTGATCAGTTTGTCTGCAGCCGCAATACAATCGTCCCAGCGGGCTGTTCCGGTCCATACTTCCGCATTCAGATAGAGTTCGACCAGCATTGCATATCCGCCGGCCTGGGACATCCTCCCTAGCATAGCTCTCGACAAAGCCGGGACTTTATCAATATTTTCCAGGATCTCCTTTTCTACAAATGCAAAGACTTCTTTGCGCTCAGTTGTGCCGGGATAGACGGGATTTACGGGATCGGCCGGTTCTGTTGCTATAGGGATACTGCCGAAGAGGTCCATTAATTTGAGGTAGTGAAAGGCCCTGAGCAGTTTCAGCTCAGCGATGAATGCGTCCTTTTCTTCCTGGCTGATGCCCATCTGGGCTATATCTCTTGAGCCGATGTTTGCAATTGGGTCATTACAGTAACCAATACCTGCATACATCAATGACCAGGCATTGTTCAGTCCGGCTTCATCAACAGTCCAGGTATGGTAGTGCAAACGCTTCCATTTGCCGCCGTCTTCTCCGTGCGGACCCTTTGTCGGCCAGGCCAGCTGATCGGCAGAAAGTTCGGCCGGACGCCACCATCCATCCTGACCTGAAGGTGTAACCCAGGCGTTGGCATGCGTGTAGGGCCTCAGGACGGCAGACAAAACTTCGTTTCTATTGGTATAAAATTTATCAGAAGGAATCTGATCGTATGAGTTCTCATCCAGCTTTGTGCAAGCTGACACTGTTCCTAAGAAGATCAGTGCTGACGAATATATGATTGATTTTATTTTCATTTTCTTATAGTCTAATTTAAAAACCTACATTAAGCCCGAGCAGGAATGAGCGGGTACTTGGATAAGCTCCCCTGTTGTCCACTCCCGGACCAAGGCCGGTATCCTGTATGAAATCAGGATCATTTCCACTGTATCCTGTGATCGTTGCCAGGTTTTGCCCGGTTGCATATATCCTCAGGTTGCGGAGATACGTGGTCTTCAACTTGAAATTATAGCCGATAGTGATCTCGTCGATCTTGACATTGGTGCCTTCTTCCAGGTAATAATCGGAATACATATAGGTATCGTTGATCTGGCTGTATTTGCCGAATGCATCACTAAGATAATTGATACCGGAAATGGATGGGTTCCCATAAGACAAAGCCGTCGTATTCAGGATCTGGTAATCAAACTTACCTCTCAGGAAAACCCTGAAATCGAAATTCTTATAGCTCAGGTTTGCTGTATAGGACGCATAATACTTAGGAATAGCATTACCGATAGGTGCAAGATCTGTCTGGCTCCTGTCTTTTGAATAATTGATCTGGTCATTACGTACCTTTTCACCATTGCGATTGTAGAACAGCCATTTTCCCTCTTCATCAAACCCTGCAAAGCGCTTGCCCCAGAATACACCAAGCTTCTCTCCTTCATAGGTGGTGATGGCATCACCCAGGTCTCCTGCCCCACCAATACCGCCAAACGTCTTGTATTCAACGGCATAAATGTCATTTGAATAAGAATTCAGTTTATTGCTGATCGTACTTCCCGTGAAGTCCATGCTGAAGGTAAAGTCATCAGTTTTAATTGCTTTATAACTTAGCGCCAGCTCAATACCTTTTGAGGAGATGTTACCAACGTTGGCATATACAAGAGACTGAACATAAGGGGGCTGAGGGGTCACATAAGTGTCGAGCAGATCCTTTGTTGTCCGGTCGAACACGTCCAATGATCCGCTGACCTTGCTGTTCAGGATCGTGAAATCTGCTCCGATGTTCAGCTCGCTCTTGCTTTCCCATTTGAGGAAAGGGTTTGGGTTCCTGCCCGGCCCGTAAGTCTCACGGTAAGCACCGTCGGGGTACAAATATTTACCGCCGCCTGTCAAAAGTACCCTTGAGGCATTGTTTGTGAACCCGGAGTTACCGGTGACACCATAACCTGCTCTCAGCTTTAAATAATTGACAAACTTGACATTTTTCATAAAGCCTTCCTGTGAAACATTCCATCCCACAGAGACAGCCGGGAAATTGCCCCACTTGTTGTTCTCTCCGAACTTGGACGATCCTTCCCGCCTCAAAATAAACTGGGCGAGATATTTACCGTTCAGCGCATAATTGATCCGGCCAAAAAATGCAATGAGGGTATTGTCATTCTTAAAACTACCGATCGAAGCCTTGCCATCTGCAAGGGCCTGTCCTTGTGACAAGTTATCTTCGTTGAACTGATCATTTATAAACCCACGGTTGTTGGCTTTCTCTCCTTCTTCAATGAAATACCGGTAGCTATATCCTGCCAAGGCTGTGATCGCATGTTTTTCAGCAAATGTTTTGGTGTAAGTCAGTGTCGGCTCAAATGCAAAGCTTTGCGAAAGATAACTGTTCTTAAAGGCATAACCTCCGCTTGGGTAATCGGTATTCTCGACTGAATTCTCACTGGCCAGCTGGGCATACCCTCCGTCTGTATAGCTGTCACGCTGTACGGAACCAAATACAGAACCTTTTAACCCTTCAATAATGTCCAGGTCGGCCTTGATATCGCCAGAGCTGGTCTGCTGCTTGCGGTAATTGGTGGTTTGGAAAAGGCGCGCATACTGATTGGTACTTTGCAAATCAGAATAATAAGAACCATCATCATTGTAGATCCGCTTGGTCGGGTTCTTGGTCGCTTCTTCTTCCCAGCCGCTGCCGCTTAGCTCATTGTTATAGAAATCTGAAAAAGAGGCATTGCTCAGCAGATTTGCATTGTTATAATTTGTGGCCAGGTTCATTTGAAGACTTAACCTGTCATCCAGCCCTTTTTGGTTCACATTCAACCTGCCGGTATATTCCTTCCTGCCGTTTTCGAGTGCGATGCCCTCCAGGTCACGATAGTTGACACTGGCACGGTAACTGGTTTTATCGGTACCGCCCATAAAAGACAGGTTGTGGTTTTGCGAAAGGTTGTCATGATTTACCAGGCGGTCATACAAGTCTTCATTGCCTCCGTAATCTATCGCGTCGATCTGCCCTGAAGCGATCTTTTCCCTGAACTCGCCGACTGTTAAAAAATCCAGGCGGTTCTGGATGTATTCCTTACGGAAATAAGTAGAATAGTTAAAAGTTGGCGGGCCGGCTTTTCCCTTTTTTGTGGTAATGATGATTACACCTGCATTGGCGCTGGTCCCGTAGATCGCTGCACTTGAACCATCTTTAAGCACATCGACAGACAAAATATCATCCTGCTGCAAGAGGTCAGGGTTCCCGCCGGGAATACCGTCAATCACATATAACGGGCTTGCCGTGCCCGATACAGAAACCACACCACGAAGCTGTACGCTTGGACTTGAATTTGGGTTGGATCCTCCGGTACGGGTCAGGTTCAGACCGGCCACCTTGCCCTGGATCAGATCCAAAGGATTTCTTGCCCCGCTTTGCCTGAATTCAGCAGTATCCACATGAGCGACGGAAGAGGTTACTTCCTTTTTATCCAGTGTGCCATACCCCACCCCCACGATAGTTACATTCTGAAGTGTTTCTCCAGCTGATGGTTCCATCTTAATACTCAATGGAACATTAGCGGCGCCTGCAGGCCGGGTAATGGTTGTATAGCCGATATAGGTAAAAGTAAGCACCTCTGCCGGACCCGTCACCGGAATGGAAAATTTACCCGTTGCATCTGAAACGGTCGATTTACCTGAAGCCGATTTGATACCCACACCAGGTATAGGCTGAGATTTTTCATCAACGATGATTCCTGTTGCAATGCCTTGCTTTGTGGTGTCCTGTGGAGCAGCTGCCGGTGCCGCGGGCGTTGCGGGAGCCGGAGGTACTGCTTTCTGTGTGGTGTCTTTTTTTGTGGTATCCTGCTGCCAGCTGGCGGCCAGATGTGCGTTAAAATCTTCCGGACTGCGGGCACTGCCTGCCGTGCTCCGGAAACTTAGGGCAAAGAGACAGAATGTCCCTATGCCGGTGAGTAATTTACTGTTCATAGACGTTGTTTATAGTTAATTGTTCATGTTAAATACAACAGGTACTATGAGAAGGCTAGATTTAGAATACGGTGAGAAGGCTAGATTAGCGGTACGGTGAGAAGGATAGTTTAGAAGACATGAAACAAGTGTATTGCCTATGGAAAAACCTATAGCAATGACCTGCTTCAATAGCGGAGACGAAAAGATTCAGATGATAAAAGGCAAAGCCTTCAGGGATCGCTCAAAAATCAGCAAAGGGTATTCCGCTGCCAGATGATCTTAGTTAAATGAGCCGTATAAAGTGCGTTAATAAAATGTTTCAGTTCGTTTTTCATAATAGGGATGTACTTTAGTAAAACGTTTTATCAATGTCAAAAGTAAGCTAAAATAATTACCGACAAAATGTTTGGTCAAAAATTATTTGATTACCCTCCTTGACAACGGCCTTTCTTAAAAGTTTTTAAAATATTTGATCAGCAGGTCTGCGGTTTTCTCAGACGCACCTGCCGTGCCCATCCTTGCAGATAATTCATTGTAATCCAAAAGCATGGTACTACGTTCCGGGCCATCCAGCAATTGCTGCAACACTGCGCCGATCTGTGTCGGATTGCAGTCTTCCTGGATCAGTTCTGTAACAACTTTTTTATCCATGATGAGGTTGACCAGTGAAATGAACCTGATCCTGACCAGCATGCGCGCGATGGCCACTGAGATGGCCCCGCCTTTGTATACGACCACCTGGGGCACGCGGAACAATGCGGTTTCCAGCGTAGCGGTACCTGAGGCTACAATGGCCGCATGGGCAATGTTCAGCAGGTCGTAAGTTTGCCCGAATACCAGTGAAACCGGCTGCGCACCTATGAATTGCCGGTAATAGTCTTCTGTAAAGCTGGGTGCAGCAGCCACTGCAAAATGATGATCAGGAAACCGGGCCGCCACCTGGAGCATATCGGGCAAGAGTCTTTCGATCTCCTGCCTGCGGCTCCCTGGCAGCAGCGCAATGACGGGTTTTTCAGCCAGGCCGTTCTTTTGTATAAAATCGGGACCGGGTCTGAACTGCGCGATCGCGTCAAGCAGCGGATTGCCGACATAATCCACCTGCATGCCCCATTTTTTATAAAAGTCAACTTCGAACGGGAGGATACAGAACATCCTGTCTACTACTTTTTTGATCTTAAGTACCCGCTTCTGGTTCCAGGCCCATACTTTTGGGGAAATGTAGTATGCAACCTTGATCCCCTGCTGCTTTGCAAATCCAGCAATTTTAAGGTTAAATCCCGGAAAATCGATCAGGATGAGCACATCCGGCCGGTATGCCAGGACATCTTCCTTACAAGCTTTTAAGTTACGTAATATGGTACGCAGGTTTAGCAGTACTTCTGTAAAGCCCATGAAAGCCATTTCTGCATAATGCTTCTGCAAGGTACCTCCTTCTGCCTGCATCTTGTCCCCGCCATAATACCTGAACCGGGCATCCGGATCTTGCTGCTTCAGTGCTTTCATCAGGTTGGCACCGTGCAGGTCACCTGACGCTTCTCCTGCTATCAAATAGTATTTCATCTGTGCATTGATCTTGTTGTTTCCTCTGGTCTGGTTAATTGTTCAGGTCTGGTGTATCTTATAAAAGAAGAAAGCAAAGGCCCAGAGGAAGGTCGCACTGACAATGCCCCTGCCGATATTGTCTTTGTTGTACCGGAAAAACAAATGCATCAGCCAGGCGTTTACCGCAATACAGGCAATGAGCAGCAGATCAGCTTTGGCCAGAAAAGTAAAACGGTGCATCAGGTACCATGCGATGGAAACCAGAATACCCGGCAGTGCCAGTCCAAGCGCAAGACCGCTCCAGACAGAATTCTTCAACCGTTTCAGCTGTTCTTCCATTCCCTATCCTAAAGAAGCCCCGTCTGGTGCCACGTGCCTCACCGCTTTTTCATCTTTCACTTCTTTAATGCCCGGCACATCGAAAGTCCAGGTATTCAACACCGGGATGGCATGGTGTGCCGTCAGGTCAAACTGCACCGGCACTACAGAAACGTAACCATGTTCCAGTGCCCATACGTCAGTATCCTCACCTTTATCATTGTTCTGAAAGATCCCGGTCAGCCAGTAATAAGGCCGCGCATAAGGATCTTTTCTTTCCTCAAACTCTTCTGCCCATTTGGCATTGGCCTGGCGGCAGATCTTGATCCCTTTTAGTCCGGCTCCCTGCGGGAAATTGACATTCAGCAGCGTAGCTGGCGGCAGCCCGTGCTCCAGTGTCTGAAGGCAGATCGCTTTGATGAACTTCTTGCAATGCTCAAAATTTGCTTCCTGTGTGTAATCATCCAGTGAAAACCCGATCGAAGGAATGCCTTCTATGGCACCTTCTACCGCAGCAGACATGGTTCCGGAATAGATGACATTGATCGAGTTGTTCAGACCATGGTTGATGCCCGACACGCAAAGATCCGGCTTCTTGCCCTTGAAGATCTTGTTGACGGCCAGCTTTACACAATCGACCGGTGTACCCGAGCATTTGTACATCTCCACTCCCGGATAAAGGTCGACCCTGTCAAAACGCAACGGTTTGCCGATGGTAATCGCATGTCCCATGCCTGACTGCGGGCCGTCAGGAGCCACCACCACTACATGACCCAGCTCAGACACAACGTGGATCAGGTTCCTGATCCCCGGGGCGGTGATGCCGTCATCATTGACTACTAAAATATTGGGTTTTGATTGCTGCTTTTTCATCTGTATAAATTTGTCTTCAATTGTGATGAAACTATCACGTTTATTTTTTCCACGTTTTCATTGGAAACAGGTTATGGTATGCTAAAATCACCAAAGAGGATGATCCTGCCCGATTAAGATGTAAAAGTAAGTTTTTAACACAAAAATAGCTATGTTTGGATCATAACTTAATTAGACATGAAAAATAAATTGCTGCTCGCCTGTTTCCTTTTGATCGGCACAGGTGCAATGGCCCAGTCTGCCTACCAGTGGAAGACTGCCTCTTCGGGTGGATACACCTACAAATATGTTACCAATGACCCTACCAAATCCAGGTTTTATACGCTGAAAAACGGCCTGACCGTCATTTTATCGCAAAATACCAAAGAGCCGACCATTGAGTTCCGCATGGCGGTTAGGGCAGGCAGCAATACTGATCCGCGCACGGCGACCGGTCTGGCCCACTACCTGGAGCACCTGCTGTTCAAAGGCACCGACAAGTTTGGCACCCTGGATTTTGCTAAGGAAAAGCCTTTGCTGGACAAGATCGATTCTTTGTATGAAGTCTACAACAAGACTACTGATCCTGCCAAACGCAAAGAGATCTATGCAGAGATCGACAGAACTTCTGGTGAGGCTTCCAATTTTTCCATTGCCAACGAATACGATAAGATGATGAAGTCGATCGGCGGGCAGTCGACCAATG
>Ga0222419_100638_pt1 | contig 24012 bp, 18 predicted proteins | sample 1B20Ametagenome_FD_182474 | JGI IMG/M metagenome (GOLD analysis project Ga0222419, IMG submission 182474) | Enriched microbial communities from leaf-cutter ant dump, University of Wisconsin, Madison, United States - 1B20A (version 2) | ecosystem: Environmental > Terrestrial > Nest > Insects nest... | reverse complement strand
TCAGGGCAATCATGTTGGCGAGGGGCGAGGGGCGAGGGGCGAGGGGCGAGGGGCGAGGGGCGAGGGGAAAGCATACGTGTTCGCTGGCGTTGCGCAAATCGGTTGGCGGCGACCGCTACACTCTGCGGCCATGCGCTTCGACATGTATCTCATCTATCTCCTCTTGCGCCTGCTGGCACTGTTGCCGCTTCGCGTGCTGCATGGCGTGGGCGGTGGCTTGGGCCGGCTGCGTGGTCGGCTGGGCGGCAAGGCGGTGCGCAACACCTCGACCAATCTGCGCATTGCGCGCCCGGACCTGGACGAGGCTGCGCACGCGGCCTTGCTGGGCGAGGTGCTGGCCGAAGCCGGCAAGTCGGCCAGCGAGATCGTCAAGGTCTGGGGCGCAGGCGCCGAGCGTTCCCTGCAACTGGTACGCGAAGTGCGTGGCGAGGCCTTGCTGGACGAGGCGCTGGCGGCTGGCAAGGGGGTGATCATCGCGGCACCGCACCTGGGCTGCTGGGAGCTGCTGAACTACTGGCTGTGCCGCAAGACGCCGATGGCAATCCTGTACCGCCCGCCGCGGATCGCCGCGATCGAGGGCCTGTTGCGCAAAGTGCGCGGCAAACTGGCGCCGGAGCAGGTGCGTGCCGAAGGGGCTGGCGTGCGCACCTTGTACAAGCGGCTGGCGGCAGGCAGCGCGATCGGCATCCTGCCGGACCAGAAGCCGCGCGAGGGCGAGGGCCAGTTCGCGCCGTTCTATGGCCGCGACGCTTTGACCATGGTGTTGCTGCCGCGACTGGCCGCGCGCACTGGTGCCACCGTACTGTTTGCCTTCGCCGAGCGGCTGCCGCGTGGAGCAGGCTATCGCATCCACCTGTTGCCGGCTCCGGCGGGGTTGGACGATACCGATCCGGCAGTGGCCTGCGCTGCGTTGAACCGGGGCGTGCAGGACTGTGTCGAGCTGGCGTTTTCCCAGTATCAGTGGCGTTACCGCCGCTACTCGGCGCATGGCCTGCCCAATCCCTACAACGCCCCGTAGGGCGGGCACTGCCCGCCAATGGCGGCTGCGGCATGCACGGAAGCTTCGTCGCGCCCGCCCGTGAAGCCGCGCGGGCAGTGCCCGCCCTACGGCAGGCGGCGCAGGAAGACGGTCATTTCCTTCTCGGCCTGCTTGTCGCCGCGGGCGGCGGCGGCCTTGATGCCTTCACGCCATGCGTCGCCTGCGCTGGCTTCGTCGCCGGCCGCCAGACAGGCCTTGCCCAGCAATTTCCAGGCCGCCGAGTAGCTGGGATCGAAGGTCACGGCGCGGCGCAATTCGTCGATGGCGGCGGCTTGCTCGTCCGCCGCCAGCAATGCCTGACCCAACGAGAAACGCAACAGGGCGCCGTCACGCGGGCCACCGCACTGCTTGCGCAGGTTGGCGATCAGGGTGACATCTCCGCTCATGGATGCATGTGCCGTCGCCCGTCGCCGGACGGGTAGATCTGGGTGGGCTGGCGGGGCTCCGCAGGGGTGTGCCCGCTGTGCAGGTCGGCCAGCGTGGAGGCCGGCCATATCACCAGCCATGAAGAGCGGAAAGGCTGTACCAGCAGCGCGTAGCGCAGGTCGTTGGCATCCAGTTTGGCGGTGTGCGTCGCGATCACGCCGTCGGCATGGTCGCGGGCGAAATCCTGCAAGGCCTGATCGCCGAACAGTTCGGCAACCGGGTGGGTCAGGCGGGCCTCGAAATTGAACTGGCCGGCGTAGCTGCCGTAGAAGGCGATCGGGCGACCGGCCTGTTCGGCGGCAGCCAGCAGGTGCACGGCGGGGCGCAGGTCATAACGTGGCCACAGGGTCAGCGTGAACAGCGCATTGAGCACGAACACGCCAAGCAGCCCCGCCACCGCCAGTCGCCGCAGTTCGCCGCGGCCGCGCAGCAACAGCATGGCACCCAGCAGCAGGAAGATCATGCTGAAGTAGCGGCTGTATGGCGCGATGGCATCGATCCATTCGCCATGCAGGTGATCGCCGTCCACCAGCAGCGGCAAGGCGAACAGCAACAGTGCGAAAGCGATGCCGCCGACACCGAGCGGCCAGGTACCCAGCCAGCCGTTGGCGGCCCACGCCGGCCGACGCTCGCGCAGCGCGGCGATGGCGGCGGCCATCAGCAGGGCCATGCCGCTCAGTTCCGGCAGAAGGTAGTACGGCTGCTTGCCGCTGATCAGCGAAAACACGACGAAGGCGGGTACCAGCCAGCACAGTGCGAAGCGCAGGCCGGGCTCCAGCGGCCGGCGCAGGCTGGCGAGGGCAGCCCACACGCGCGGCCATCCGCTGAACGGGAACAGCAGTGCCGGCAGCCACAGGAGATAGAACCAGAACGGTTCGGCATGGTTCTGGAGGTTCTGGCCCTCGGACAGTTTGTCGACCACGCGGCCGGCGGTCTGGGTGAAGAACAGTCGCTGCCGGTAGGCCTCGCCTCCGGAGGATCCGGCCGGCAGCGCCCAGGCCAGCAGCATCGCACTGCCCAGCAGCAGGGCCAGTACGCCACGGCCATACCAGCGGACACGGTGTTGCGCGGCCCAGTCGTTCCACAGCGGGCCGAGCAGCCAGGGGAAGGCGATGTGCAGCAGCATCACCGGCCCCTTGGTCAGCAGGCCCAGGCCCACGCACAGGCCGAACAGCAGCCAGCGCGGCTCGGCCCGTCGTGCTTTCGGGGTCAGGCACAGCAGCGCAGCCAGCGTCCAGGTTGCCAGCAGCACGTCGTACATGATCTGCAGGCCGAACAGGAACGCGTAGCCGAACGCCAGCAGCATCCACGGCGTGGCGCGGGCCATCCACGGCCGGTCCGGGAACAGCCTTCCTGCCAGCAGCGAGACCAGCACCAACTGGGCGCCGCCGACCAGCACTTCGAGTACGCGCGGCCAGATGTCGCTCACGCCGAAAACAAACCAGCCGGCGTGGATCAGCCAGAACAGCAGCGGCGCTTTTTCGCTGTACGGCTCGCCGTTGATGTGCGGTACCAGCCACTGGCCCTGGTGCCACATGTCCCATGCCACGGCAAGGGTACGCGTGGAATACAGCGGCATCGGGCCGTGCGCGAAGATCGCCAGCAGAGCCGCCATTCCCCACAACGGCAGCCAGGGCCAGATGGTGCGCAGGTGCTCGGTACGGCTGTATGGGCTCGGCGACACGGGCAGGACTCTCGTATGGAGTGGACGCGTGGGGTGGTTTCGATTCTAGGTGCCCGGGCCGCAGAAATCATTCGGGCAGCGGGGACGGTCGTGTGCCGGGTGACCCGGCCGGTTCCCGTTTGTTCCGTTCAGCAGGCATGAGGTTGCGGGTTCCCGTGAGCCCGCCTTTGTGAGAGAGGAATGTTCCATTCCGGGTGTTTCCGCTACCCGTTTTGCCGGCGAGTGCGGGCCCGTCGACAGGCTGGCATGGCTCATGTCCGGGCAGGGCCCCAGTAGCCGATGCGGCGGCGGATCTTCAGCTTGCGCCACAGATTCAGCGGCTTGCGTCGCCGGTTGCGTGCGCCGCGGGCGATGAATTCCTCGATCGCGTCGAGCACGCGCTCGCTGGAGCGGCCGTCGCGCCAAGGGTGGATCGCGTCGGCGTATTCGCGGATCGCCTGCATCAGTTCCGGCGGACGCAACAGGGCGCGCTCGATCGCCGGCTCGAACTGTGCCGGGTCGTCGATGTCGATCAGCTGCGGTCCGGGTCGGCGGTTCCTGAAGGTCACCACCGGCTTGCCGGTGAGCAGGAATTCGTTGAGTGCGGAGGAAGTGTCCGAGCACATCATGTCGACCTGCGGGAACAGTTCGAGGATGTTGTCGTTCTCGGCGAAGTGCAGGTGCTCGTTCTGCAGCGCCTTGAACTTGTCGCGGGTGGCGGCGTTCATCTTCGGGTGGAAGGTGACGATCCAGCGCCAGCGGCCATCGCGCGACAGCCGCTTCACTTCCTCGTACAGCGTCTCGGCGGCGCTCCACGAGGGCGAGAAGGTGGAGTGGTACAGGATCACCGGCGGCTGGCGCACTGCCGGCATCTCGCCGGCGATCTCGCGCATGAACGGATCGATCTTCGGCCAGCCGGTTTCGATCACGCTGAAGTGGCCGAGTTTGTCGGCGATCGCCTGGAATTGCGCGGTGTCACGCGGGCCGGTGGTGCAGTACAGGTCGAAGAAACCGCGGATGTAGATGTGCCGGGGCTTGCCGGCGTCGAAACCGTGGAAGGTCTCCACCTTCACGCCGGGGAAAAAATGTGGCACGGCATTGCTGGAGGTGATCACTGCGCGCGGCTTCCACGCCCGTACTTCGTCCACCGTCAGCAGGCGCTCGCCCTCGACCAGATCCTCGGCGCCGGGGCCGTCGAAAAACCAGGCCGCTTCGTGGCCACGTGCGCGGATGGCTTCCTGGATCGGGCGCAGGATGGCCAGGGCGTAGCGTTCGGAGCCGTAGAGGAGGTAGTGGTTTTTGGGCATGGGGGGTCGGGAAAGCGGTGGTGAACTGTTGGGGCGGCAGATTGAGGTGGGAGTATATCGGTCGCGGGTTGTGTGGCTTCAGGCGGGGCCGGCACCCTCACCTCAATCCTCTCCCGGAGGGAGAGGAGGCGAAGGTGTCAGCGGGTTCGGCTTCGGCCATTTTCCAGAAGCAATCGGAATCAACGGTCTATCTGGTGGGTTTTGAGTAATTCGGTCGCTTCTGCGACCGAGTCGGGGTTGTGCACCATCTCGTAGTAGCGCATGCGCTTGTACAGCGCGTAGCTGGCGGCGGTCTGGGCGATCAGGAAGCCGCGCCAGCCGTCGAGGAAGGCCAGCCGGAACACGTAGTCCTTGAGGAAGGCCAGTGCGTACACGAACGGCGCCTGCCACATCCGCACCGGCTTGCCGCGCTCCAGCCAGTCACGGCATTTCAGTTCGGCGTAGCGCAGCACTTTCAGTTGCTTGTGCGGCAGGGTGGGGTTGTTCACATGGTTGAACGGGGCGCGCAGCGTGGGGGCGGCGCCTTCGTAGCGCAGTGATTCGTGTACCCGCGTATCGCTCCAGCGTGCCCTTCCGCGGTGGTAGATGCGGGCCAGTCGTTCGCCGACCGAGGGGCGGTACCAGCGCATCGGCCGGCCCATGTAGATGGTGCTGCGGCGCAGGATGGCGGCTGGTGCGTCGCTGGCCATCAGTGCGGGCAGGTGGTGTAGCAGCTCGGTGGTCAGTTCGGGGCTGAGGTATTCGTCGGCATCCAGCACCAGGATCCAGTCATGGCTGCATTGCGCGCTGGCGAAATTGCGCTGGGCGCCGAAGCCGAGCCAGTCCTGGTGCAGCACGCGTGCGCCATGGGCACGGGCGATGGCCACGGTGTCGTCGTCGCTGCCGGAATCGACCACCAGTTTCTCGGCGGCGAACGGCACGCTGTCCAGGCAGCGGGCGATGTTGCCGGCTTCGTTGTGGGTGATGACGGCCAGCGTCAGCGGGAGCGTGGGCATGCCGTGGATTCTAGCCGAAGCCCCGTGTCCGTCCCGCGCGCGTGGATACGTCGGGCAGTCGCTTTCCTGAAGCATCGGGAGATCGCTGTGCGTATCTCCCGGAGTACATCGCGGCGGTCGGGGCATGTCTGCGCGAACAGGTACAACACGTCATCCCTTCCCTTGGCGACGCGGCTGGTCAGTCGCGGTGTGCGTCGGTTGATCCGTCCGGCAAGGAGGCCTGGCTGGTCAGCCAGCCGATCCGCAGGGCCATGCCCAGCACCATGAAGAAATAGAGCGATTGCGGCATCACCCGGTAGAACACGCTGTCGGTGAATGCGCAGAGCATGTAGAGGCCGATCAGTGCCAGCCCGACATGCGCCGGCAGTCTCACCGCTTCGTCGGTGTGGCCAGCGTGACGGATGAAGTAGCGCAGCGGCATCAGGAACACCATCAGCAGCACCAGCAGGCCGGGCACACCGCCGGTGGATGCAGCCTCCAGGTACTGGTTGTGCGGCTGGTTGTAGCGGGCGATGACCGGGGTGCTTTCGCCGGCGGCGATCTGGCGGTGTGCGTAATCGTCAAACTGGTTCATGCCGATGCCGGCCAGAGGATGCTCGCTGAAAGCGCGTCCGGCGATGCGCCACATTTCCAGGCGTTCGCGCACCGAGCCTGATTCACCTTCATGCTGGTCGACACTGGCGATTTCCGGAGCGATCGCCTCGAAGCGCTCGACCATTTTGTCGCGGGCGCTGAAGGTCGCCACGGCGGCTACCGCGCAGGCGGCGCCGATCAACAGCAGACTCGAGCGCCAGCGCCCGCTTTGCCGGGCGTGCAGCAGGACCAGCAGTACGAACATCGGGACGAAGGCCAGCAGTGGCCCGCGGCTCTGGGTCAGCAGTGCACCGTATATGCCGAAGGCCAGGGCGGTCAGGTGCAGCAGTTTTTCCGGCCCGCTGTTGCGTGAATCGAGCAGGCGCGCCAGCGCCGCCAGCGACAGGCCGAGCAGCACGGTGGCCTGTTCGATCGATGCGGACGTGCCGCCACTGAGGCCGTAGGCACGCTCGATGCCGAACAGATGATGCTGCGCGATGCATGCGGCCCCGAGCACGATCAGGCTCAGGCTGAAGCCACCCCAGACCAGCCGCATGTTCAGCGGCCGGGTGAATGCCGCCGCAATCACCAGGTACAGCAGGATGTGGGCGGGCCAGTCCAGCGGCCGCCAGCCGAGTTGGTGGATCAGCACGTTGACGATGACGAAACCGATCGTCAGCAGTGCGGCCAGCACCACTGGCCACGCGGCGCGGTAGCTGGCGCGGGTTTGCCGGCAGCTGGCGAGCAGTGCCAGCCCGGCGAGGAAAAGCAGTGCCGCCGGCAGCGCTTTGATGCGGTAGCCGCTGACCGAAAGTGACAGCGGGATCAGCGCCACCAGCAGCGAAAGCACGATTGGCGCTCCACGTTTAAGCAATGCTCGCACTTCGGGTTTCCGTTGGGTTGCCGCCCGGGGAGGCAGCCGGTTTCATTGTTGACGGGGGATGTGGTGGCGGGATGCGTGGTTCCGTCTGTTCCTGCCGCCGGCCGTGCGGGGCCGTTACTGTCTGTCAACCCCGTTTGGCAGCAGCGTCCATGTTTCTGCGCTGCTGCATGGTACATGCCATCGGGGTTGTCGCCGCTGGTTCGGCGAAGGAAATGGTCTGTGCCGACCCTGCGACGGCTTATTCGGACGGGTCGCCGTCAGTGCCTTGTATGGTCGGGTCGGGCAGGCAGCCGGGGATCACCGCATCGGCCTTGAACAGCCACCACTGGCGACGGTTGGCTTTGCCCAGATCGATAGCGTGGTCGCGTTGCACGCAATCTCCCATGGCCGGCTCCTGGGCGAAGATCCAGCGTCGTGCCGGATTCTCGGCCTGCCACGCAACGGCATCGGCGTATTGCCAGATCCAGCGCTGGCTGAAACCGAAGTCGGTGGCCGGACGGCCGAGCATCAGCAGGTTCTGCTCTTTCCATGCCACCAGGCCCAGTTGATCATCGGGGCCAAGATGGTCGCGCACCTTGGCCATCAGCCCGGCGGAAGAGCTGGAGGCGTCGAGTTCCGGTGCGATGACGAGGCTCCATGCGAACCACAGTGCGGCCATGCCACCGCCAATGGCCCAGATGGCACGACGCAGGCGCAGGGTCGCCACCAGCGCCAGTTGCACGGCGCCGAGTGCGGCCAGAGCCATGGCCAACGGTTCCGGGCCGCGGGCGAAGCCGCGTTGTGCGGCCCAGTGTTCGGCGGCGGCAGGATGGGTGGCCAGTATCCAGACGCCAGCCAGCAGGGCCAGTGTGCCGAGCAGGGTGATGAAGACCAGCCCCGCCGCACGCAACCAGCGCGTGCGGAGCAGGTCTTCCAGAAACGGTGCGCTGGCGACTGCCACCATCGGCAGTGCCGGCAGGATGTAGACGTCGCGCTTGCCGGCCGGAATCGAGAAGAACAGCAGCACCAGCGCCACCCAGGCCAGCGGCAGCAGCAGCCGGGCATCCTTCGTCTTCAGCGCGTTCCACCAGCGGGGCAGCAGGCCCGGGTAGGCCAGGGACAGCGGCAGCCAGCTGAACAGCACGATCGGCAGGTAGTACAGCGGTGAGCGGATGTGGCCCCATGAGTTGGCATAGCGGTCGGCGGTCTGGTGGAACAGGATGTCCTGCACGTAGGCTGCGTAGGCAGGGTCGTCGGCATGTGCGCGGGCCGACAGCAGCATCGGTACCAGCCAGAGTGCGATTGCCACCAGCAGGGCAATCGGCCCCAGTGTCCAGCGGATCACCTGGCCCGGCCCCATGCGCGCAACGCCGGGCCAGTCACGCCACCGGGCGAACCCGTAGGGCAACAGCAGCAGCAAGGGCAGAAAGCCCACGCCCTTGGTGATCACGCCCAGTCCCGCGCAGAAACAGCCCAGCCAGTACGCGCGCCAGTCAGGCCCCAGCAGCAGATGGCGCAGCAGGCCCCAGTTGCCGGCGGTGATCAGCAAAGTCACCAGCGGATCGATCTGTGCGCGCTTGAACTGATACACGAACTGGAAAGCGAACAGCAGCGCCGCGGCCGCATACAGCCCGGTGCGACGGTTCCACAGCCGCCGGCCGAGGTCGTAGACCAGCGCCAGCGTGCCCAGCGCGGCCAGCAGCGAGGGCAGCAGGAAGGCGACGCGCCATTGGCGTACCAGCTCGAAGCTGGCCGCCTGCGCCCACATCATCATGGGTGGCTTGTCCGCGTACAGTTCGCTGCCGCGATGCGGGAACAGCCAGTTGCCGCTTTCGATCATCTGCCGGGCTACCAGCGCGAAGCGCGGCTCGTCCGATGGCCACGGGTCGCGCAGGCCGATGCCGACGCCGACCACGATCAGCGCGGTCGTCATCAGCAGCCAGAAGTGGCGATGGTCCCGGGAATTGGCAGGGGATGGCGGCATGAGTGCTGCAGGGTAAAGAGTGGCCCGGGTTGTAACCGGGGAACCTTATCTAATGCTTAGTTTTGTGACGATTTCGGGATGGTTGGCCTGCGCGGCCTGCCATCGGTGGCCGGGCGAAAGGGTGGGGACGGCCCTGGATCATCACGATCATCGCTTCCCGAGCATGGCGTAATACATGCCGTCCAGATCGCCGTCGCCCGGCAGGATCTGCCAGCCGTGTTTGCCGGGCTGGCCGGCCGGCAGGGTGAACGGCAGGACCTGTGCGTCGTCGTTGCTTGCCAGCAGTGACTGGATCGCGGCTTCGTTCTCGTCACGCAGCAGCGAACAGGTGACGTAGAGCAGGCGGCCGCCTGGTTTCAGCAGTGGCCACAGTGTCGCGAGGATGCGCTGTTGCAATGCCGCCAGCGTGGCGATGTCGGTGGCGCGTCGGTGCAGGCGCACGTCCGGTCGCCGCCGCAGCACGCCGGAGGCCGAGCAGGGTGCATCGATCAGGATGCGGTCGAACGGTTGGCCGTCCCACCAGGTGGCCGGTTCGGCGGCATCGCCGGCGAGCAGGTTGGCGTGCAGGCCGAGTCGCTGCAGGTTCTCGTCGACCCGCTGCAGCCGGGCCGGGTCGGTGTCCAGCGCGGCCAGCGTGATGTCCGCACGTTCGAGCAGGTGGCAGGCCTTGCCGCCGGGTGCGGCGCAGGCGTCGAGCACGCGCTCGTCCGGCTGCGCGCCGAGCAGGTCGGCGGCGACCTGGGCGGCGCCATCCTGTACGGCGAACAGGCCTTCGTCGAAACCGGGCAGGCGGGTGACGTCGGTGCTGTGTGGCAGCACGATGCCGTCAGCCAGCCAGGCGTGCGCGCCGGCGTCGTGGCCGGCGGCCTGAAGGCGGTCGATCAATGTCTGGCGCTCGACCCGACGGCGGTTGGCGCGCAGCATCAGTGGCGGTTCGCGATTGTCGGCGGCCATCACCGCCTCGGCCTGTGCCGGCCAGTCGGCCTGCAGTGCGTCGGCCAGCCAGGCCGGATGGGCATGGCGGGTCTGCGGGCGGGCATCGAGCCGGGCCAGTCGGGTTTCGCGTTCGCGCTGCCAGCGGCGCAGCACGGCGTTGACCAGGCCGGCCAGCTGCGGGCGTTTCAACACGCGCGCCGCCTCGACCGTGGCGGCCACGGCGGCATAGTCCTGCAACTCCAAGATTTCCAGTTGCACCAGACCCAGCACCAGCAGCACGTGCACGGCCGGTTCGCGCTTGCGCAGCGGCTTGTCCAGCAGGTCGTCGATGGCGGCGTCGAAACGCAGCCACCAGCGCGCGCCCTCGCTGAGCAGGGCCATCAGCAGGGCGCGGTCGCGTGGATCGTGCAGGCGTGGTGCGTGGCGTGTCATCACCTCGCGCAGGGACGCGCCTTTCAGGGCGACCTCGGCCAGGCCGGTGGCGGCCAGTGCGCGGGTGTCCGGTTTCATGGGCGACGCAGGTCAGGGCGGGCGTTGAGGTAATCTGCCGCACCGATGCGCCGGCCACCGGCACGCTGCACCGCGGTGACGCGCAGGGCGCCGTGGCCGCAGGCCAGATCGATGCCGTCGCGGCCGGCAGCCAGCACGTTGCCGGGGGTCGCGTGATGGTCCAGTTCGATGGCGTGGGCGGCGTGGATGCGCAGCCGCTCGCCGGCGATCTCGCCTTCGGCTACCGGCCAGGGGTTGAAGGCGCGCACTTGCCGTTCCAGCTCGATCGCCGGGCGGCTGAAATCCAGTTTCGCCTCGGCCTTGTCCAGCTTGTGCGCGTAGGTGACGCCGTCTTCCGACTGCGGCGTGGCAAGCAACGTCTCGCCGGCGATCACCCGCTGCAGCCCTTCGGCCAGCACCTCGGCACCCAGCGCGGACAGGCGGTCATGCAGTGAGCCACCGGTGTCGTCGCGGCTGATCGGCGTGCGTCGTTGCAGCAGTACCGGGCCGGTGTCGAGGCCGGCTTCCATCTGCATCAGGTCGACGCCGCTTTCCGCATCGCCGGCGAGGATCGCGCGCTGGATCGGCGCGGCGCCGCGCCAGCGCGGCAGCAGGCTGGCGTGCACGTTCCAGCAACCGAGCCGGGGCATTGCCAGCACCTTGCGCGGCAGGATCAGCCCGTAGGCCACCACCACCATCAGGTCTGGAGCATGGGCGGCCAGCGTGGCCCGGGCCTCGTCCGATTTCAGCGAAACCGGTTGCTCGACCGCGATGCCGGCGGCCAGCGCGGCAGCCTTGACCGGGCTTGGCGTCAGCTTGCGGCCACGCCCGGCGGGACGGTCCGGCTGGGTATACACCGCCACCACCTCGGCACCGCTCTGGCGGCAGGCTTCGAGGCAGGGAACGGAAAACTCCGGCGTACCGGCAAAGACGATGCGCAACGGCGACCCGCTCAAGCGCTGGCTGCCTGCTTGCGGTGCTTCTGCAGCCGCTTCAGCAGCAGGCTGCGCTTCAGCGGTGAGAGGTAGTCCACGAACACCTTGCCGGCGAGATGGTCCATCTCGTGCTGCACGGCGACCGCCAGCGGGCCTTCCGCCTCGTGGATGAACTCTTTGCCGTCAACGTCTTGCGCCTTCACCTTGACCTTCAAGGCACGGGTGACGTCGGCGTAGATGCCGGGGAAGGACAGGCAGCCTTCCTGATAGACCTGATCACCGTCCTTCTCGAGGATTTCGGCGTTGATCAGTACCAGTGGCTCGTTGCGTTCCTCGCTCATGTCGATCACCAGCACTTGCTGGTGCACGTTGACCTGAGTGGCGGCCAGACCGACCCCGTTGGCGGCATACATGGTTTCGAACATGTCGGCGACGAACTGCTTCAGCTTCGCGTCGAACACGGTGACCGGCGCGGCGCGGGTGCGCAGGCGCGGATCGGGAAATTCGAGAATGGACAATATGGACATGGATTTCACCTCGACGCCGGAATTGCGGGCGATTTGGTAAAAAGCCACCCTCGGCGCCATCTAGAATGTGCCTTATTGTACGTCGCCAAACACGTGAGCGCAGGCGGTTTTTGCCAACTCCAGCCTGTTGCGCACATTAACCATTCGGTTACACTCGCCCGAGCATATTGGGGAAGGGGGATTCCCACCAATGATCAAGAAACTCATCGTGTTGCTGGCCGGCATGCTGGTCACCGTGGTTGTCTATGCGGCCGGCGCGCAACTTCGGGCCGATCATCCCGACAGCTATACCGTGCGCCGCGGCGACACCCTCTGGGACATCTCTGCCAAGTTCCTGTCCAAGCCCTGGCTGTGGCCGGAAATCTGGCAAGCCAACCCGCAGGTGCGCAATCCGCACCTGATCTACCCGGGTGACGTGCTCAACCTGTCCTTCATCAACGGGCCGAGTCTGCGGTTGCAGCCGGGCGTCCACGCCGAGGACGAGGCGGTGCCGGCCATCCCGCTGTCCGAACTGCGCATGTTCCTCAAGGAAATGCGCGTGGTGGACTCCAATGAGGTCAGCTCGGCGCCTTACGTGGTTGGCCTGGAAGAGAACCGCCTGCGTGGCGCGGTGGGCCAGAACATCTACGTGCGCGGGCTGCAGAGTGAGCCGGGCCAGCGCTGGGCGGTGGTACGGCCGACCCACGTGTTCCGCGGTTTCAACCAGGATGGCGGTGCCGGTGGTGATCTGGTCGGGCACGTGCTGGACAGCAACGCGGCGATGGTCAATGCGCCGTGGCGCGAGGATTTCCGCAACGACGGCCACTACGGCAGGGGCGACGACCTCGGTGTCGAGGTCAGCGTGATCGGCACCGTCGAAACCTTGCGCACGGGTGATCCGTCGACCGTGCTGCTGCTCGACTCGACCATGGAAATCCGCAGTGGCGATCGCATCATGCCGATCGACGACGCGCCTTACGATGCGTTCTACTACCCGCACCCGCCGGCTTCCGTGCCGGACAACGCCAAGGTGATCGGCTTTGCCGATGCACTGGGTGCCGTGGGATCGCGCCAGGTGGTGATGCTGTCGGTCGGTGCCCGTGACGGCGTCGACAACGGCCAGACCTTCTCCATCTTCGAGCCGGGCGAGACGATCCACGATGACGTGGCCAGCAACAGTGGGCGGCGCGGCGTGGGCAAGACGGTGACCCTGCCCGACGAGTACGTCGGCCACGTGATGGTGTTCCGCACGTTCGATCGGGTCAGTTACGGTCTGGTGATGGACGGCTTGCGCCCGGTGCATGTCGGCGGCCGTCTGCGCATGCCGGAATGACCCGAAGCGGTCACGAGCGGCATCTGCCTACGAAACGGCGCGGTCTTCACCGCGCCGTTTCCGTCTGTGCCGGCTCCGTAAACTGCAGCCCATGGAAACGAATGACAGGGATGAACTGCGCCAGTGGCTGATCGCCCTGCGCACACCGGGGCTGGGACCGGGCGGCTTGCGTGAGCGGCTGGATGCGGCGGATGGCTCCATCGCCGGGGTAGTGACGGGATTGCGGTGCGAAGGAGTGGCATTGGGTGAGCCGGCACAAGCCTGGCTGACGCAGCCCGACGAGGCACGGCTGGCAGCCGACCTGGCCTGGCTGGCCGAGCCGGGTCACCGGTTGCTGTGTTGCACCGAGGCAGATTTTCCTCCCCAACTGGAAACCATCCCGCAGCCGCCTGCCGCATTGTTCGTGGCCGGCGATGCAAGCCTGCTGCTGTATCCACAGGTGGCCATCGTGGGCGCGCGTGCGGCCACCGCAGCGGGTGCGGCACATGCCCGTGCCTTTGCGCTGGCGCTGGCCCAGGCCGGTTTTGCGATTACCAGCGGCATGGCCGATGGCATTGATGGCGCCGCCCATGCTGCGGTGCTGGATGCCGGAGCGAAGACACTGGCGGTGATCGGCACCGGCCCGGATCGGGTCTATCCGCGAAAGCACCAGACACTGGCCCGGCGGATTGCCGCCGAAGGGGTACTGGTCAGTGAGTTTCCGCCGGGCACGGCGGCACGGGCCGATCATTTTCCTCGCCGCAACCGGATCATCTCCGGGCTTTCGCTGGGCGTGCTGGTCATCGAGGCGGGCCTGCGTTCCGGTTCGCTGATCACCGCGCGGCTGGCCGCCGAGCAGGGGCGCGAGGTGTTCGCCTTGCCGGGCTCGATCCACAATCCACTGGCCCGCGGTTGCCATCGCCTGATCCGCGATGGTGCCCGACTGGTCGAAAGTGCGGCGGAAATGGTCGAGACATTGGCGCCGGCAGCGCGCATGCTTGGCAGTGAATTGGCGGACCGGCTGCAGTCAGCGACGGGTGACCGCGAGCCGGGGGAAGCGGGCGCTCCGGGCAGGTGTTCCGGCTGGCGTTCCGATCCCGAATATCGCCGGCTTCTGGAGCAGTTGGGTCATGAACCGACGACGTTGGACGAACTTGTGCGACGTACCGGGCAGTCTGCGGCGGTGCTTTCCTCCATGCTGCTGATGTTGGAGCTGGAGGGCATGGCCGAAAGCCTGCCCGGCAACCGCTATCAGTGTCTGGCCGGTGGTGCGGCAGTCGGCTGAGCCGCGCGGCAGCGGCTTCGGGCCGGCTCAGGCTTGACAGTCTCTGGCGCAACGTGGTTTCAACTATATATATATGTCTTCGGCACGGGCGTGCCGCTGCCCCACTTCTGGATACCCGAGTTCCATGGCAAAAAACCTGCTCATCGTCGAGTCGCCCGCCAAGGCCAAGACGATCAACAAATACCTCGGCAAGGACTTCCAGGTTCTCGCCTCCTACGGCCACGTGCGTGACCTGAAACCGAAAGAGGGCGCGGTCGATACCGAGCATGGTTTCGCCATGGCCTACGAGGTAATCGAGCGCAATGAAAAGCACGTCGATGCGATCGCCAAGGCAGCCCGGGCAGCTGACGACATCTATCTTGCCACCGACTTGGATCGCGAAGGCGAGGCGATCAGCTGGCACATCAGCGAGATCCTGAAGGAGCGTGGGCTGGTCGACGGCAAGCAGATGCACCGGGTGGTGTTCTCCGAGATCACGCCCAAGGCGATCAAGGCGGCGGTGGCTGCGCCGCGGCAGTTGTCGCACGATCTGGTCGATGCACAGCAGGCCCGCCGTGCGCTGGATTATCTGGTTGGCTTCAACCTGTCGCCGGTGTTGTGGCGCAAGGTGCAGCGTGGCCTGTCCGCCGGTCGTGTGCAGAGCCCGGCGCTGCGCATGATCGTCGAGCGCGAGGAGGAGATCGAGGCGTTCAAGGCGCGCGAATACTGGACCATCGAGGCCCAGCTCAAGCACGCTGAAGGCGATTTCACCGCGCGCCTTTCCCGGCTCAACGGCAAGAAGTTCGAGCAGTTCGATCTCACCAACGAAGCCGACGCGATGGCCGCGCGAGCCGCGTTGAAGGAAGCCGCGCATGGCCGGCTCACCGTCAGCGAAGTTGCCTCGAAGGAGCGCAAGCGCCGCCCGGCGGCACCGTTCACCACCTCCACCCTGCAGCAGGAAGCCGCACGCAAGCTCGGTTTCACCACCAGCCGCACGATGAAGGTGGCGCAGGGGTTGTACGAAGGCGTGGCATTGGGCGACGAGGGCAATGTCGGCCTGATCACCTACATGCGTACCGACTCCACCATGCTCAGCGACGATGCGCTGGGTGAACTGCGCCAGCTGATCGCCCGCGACTACGGCGACAAGGCGCTGCCCGACGCGCCGCAGGTGTACCGCACCAAGTCGAAGAACGCACAGGAGGCGCATGAGGCGATCCGCCCCACGTCCGCGCTGCGCACGCCGCGTTCGATCGCCAGCCATCTCAACGACGACCAGCGCAAGCTGTACGAATTGATCTGGAAGCGCACCGTCGCCTGCCAGATGATCCACGCCACGCTGAATACCGTGTCGGTGGATTTCGCACTGCCGCACGTGCCCGGTGGCGATGCCGCATTCCGCGCCAGCGGCACCACCGTGATCGATCCGGGCTTCCTGGCCGTGTACGAGGAAGGCAGCGACCAGAAGAAGGCCGATGACGACGAAGGCCGCCGGTTGCCGCGACTGGAAAAAGGCGAGATGGTCCCGCTGCACGAGATCGCCGCCGACCAGCATTTCACCGAGCCGCCGCCGCGCTACTCCGAGGCCAGCCTGGTCAAGGCGCTGGAAGAGCACGGCATCGGCCGCCCGTCGACCTATGCCAGCATCATCCAAGTGCTGCAGAACCGCGAGTACGTGTATCTCGACAGTCGCCGCTTCAAGCCCAGCGATGTAGGTCGGGCAGTCAGCAAGTTCCTTACCCAGCACTTCACCCGCTACGTCGACTACGACTTCACCGCGAAGATGGAAGACGAGCTGGACGCGGTCAGCCGCGGCGAGGAGGCCTGGGTGCCGCTGATGGAGCGCTTCTGGCAGCCGTTCAAGCAGCAGGTGGACGAGAAGACTGAGTCGGTCGATCGCAGCGAAGCCACTGGTGCGCGCGAACTGGGCATCGACCCGAAGAGCGGCAAGCCGGTGTCGGTGCGGCTGGGCCGGTTCGGGCCGTATGCGGCGATCGGCACCAAGGACGACGAGGAGAAGCCGACCTTTGCCTCGTTGCGTCCGGGCCAGAGCATGCACACCATCACGCTGGACGAGGCGCTGGAGCTGTTCAAGCTGCCGCGCAAGCTGGGCCAGGCACCGAACGGTGAAGAGGTGAGCGTGGCGATCGGCCGCTTCGGCCCATTCGTGAAACAGGGCAGTGTCTATGCCTCGCTCAAGGCCGAGGACGACCCTTACACCATCGAGCTGCCGCGCGCGCTGCAGGTGATGCAGGAGAAACTGGAGATGCTGGCCAACCGGCTGATCCGGGACTTCGGCAACGGCGTGCAGGTGCTCAATGGCCGCTACGGCGCCTACATCACCGATGGCGAGAAGAATGCGCGCATTCCCAAGGATCAGGACCCGAAGGAACTGACCGAGAAGCAGTGCCTGGAACTGCTGGCTGCCGCACCGGCGCGCAAGGGGCGTTTTGCCAGGAAAACCGCGGCGAAGAAGACTGCCGTGAAGAAGGCGGCGCCCGCGAAGAAGAGCGCCACCAAAAAGGCTGCTGCCAAGAAAACCGCCTCCAAGAAGACCGCTGCCAAGAAGGCTGCTGCCAAGAAGGCGACCTCAAGCAAAGCCGGTGCCTGAATGCTGCAGCGCTTTGCCCTTGCCGAACTCGAAGCCGCCGCCGGGGTGCTGCAGCGCGGTGGCGTACTGGCCTACCCGACCGAAGCGGTGTACGGCCTGGGGTGTGATCCGCACGACCATCGTGCGTTCGAGCGCCTGTTCGCGTTGAAGCAGCGACCGCCCAGCCAGGGCGTGTTGCTGATCGCCGCCGATTTCCGCCAGATCGAGCATTACATCGAACTGGCCGCGGTGCCGGACGAGGTGATGCGGCAGGTGCAGGCCGGTTGGCCCGGGCCGCATACCTGGGTTTTCCCGCGTTCGTCGGCGGTACCGGCATGGATTGCCGGCAACCATGCCGGCATCGCGCTGAGAGTGACCGCACACGAGCCTGCCGCAGCGTTGTGCCGGGCGTTCGGTGGCGCGCTGGTATCGACCAGCGCCAACCCGCATGGCCAGCCGCCGGCACGCACGGGGCAGACCGTGGCGGATTATTTCGGCGACGCGCTGGATGGCTTGCTGGAGGCGCCGCTGGGCAACCAGGCCAGCCCCACGGTCATCCGCGATGCCTTGTCAGGCGCTATCATCCGCGCCTGAACACCCGGGGCCGGTGCTCCGGATCATGCGCTGGAAGCGCGGTTCGCATCGTTCGTGCCATGACTCGTCGGCCGGCCTGATGTTCCTCCCGCGACCCGATGAACTGAAGCTTTCGGAGATTGCTGCTTGGCCATCGTCTACGAGACCTACCGGCGCGAAGCGCCGCAGAGACTGCCCCTGCTCGATGCGACCGATCCTGCGCGGGTACTGGCCTGGCGCGACGGCAAGGCGATAAGTGCAGCCTGTTTCCTGGCTCATGTGCGGGCGGTGGCGGCGGAGTTGCCGGCGGCCGGTGCGGCGGTAAACCTGTGCGAGGACCGTTACGCCTTCCTGGTGGGGTTCTGCGCGATCGTCCTGCGGGGCCAGACCAACCTGCTGCCTTCGTCGCGCGCACCGCAGGCGATCGACGAGGTCATGGCGGCCCATCCGGGCTGTTATGCGCTGGGCGAACAGGCGCTCGATCCTGCTCCACGGGGCTACCACCGATTGCGGTCACTGGATGATGTCGCGCCGGCGGAACCGGATGACTGGCCGCTGATCCCGGCCGAGCACATCGCCGCGATCGGCTATACCTCGGGCTCCACCGGCGTGCCCAGTGCCAACATCAAGACCTGGCGCAGTTTCCATGCCAGCAACGCCGGCAACCTGTCGGTGTTGCGTGCAGTCGTGGCCGCGCATTTCGAAGTGGTGGCCACGGTGCCGCCGCAGCACATGTACGGCATGGAGATGTCGGTTCTGCTGCCGCTGCTGGGTGGGGTGGGTGTGCATGCCGGACGGCCATTCTTTCCGGCTGATGTCGCCGCGGCACTGGCTGAGGTGCCGGCGCCGCGGGTACTGGTGACCACGCCAGTGCATCTGCGGGCACTGGTCGAATCCGGCATTGCCTTGCCGCCGCTGGCATCGGTGCTGTCAGCAACCGCCCCGATGCCGCTGGAACTGGCGCAGGCGGCTGAACAGCATTTCGCGGCACCCGTGCTCGAGGTGTTCGGCTCCACCGAAACCTGTGTGTTCGCCAGTCGTCGACCCACGATGGACGAGGATTGGGCGCTTTACGACGGTGCGGCGCTGCATCCCCAGCCGGACGGCACCATGGTCGAGGCGCCGCAACTGGATGCGCCGGTCTGCCTGGCCGACATCGTCAGCCTGTCCGGTGATGGTCGGCGTTTCCGCCTGCGTGGCAGGCAGGCTGACATGCTCGAGATTGCCGGCAAGCGCGCCTCGCTGGGTGACCTCAGTCGCCGTCTGCTGGCGATTCCCGGGGTGCGTGATGGCGTGGTATTCCAGCTTGGTGACGGCGACGCGCTCGGCGTGCACCGCATCGCCGCGCTGGCGGTGGCGCCCGGCCTGGACGAGCACGTCATCCTCGAAGCATTGCGTCGATCGATCGACCCGCTGTTCCTGCCGCGTCCGCTGAAACTGGTCGACGCGCTGCCGCGCAACGAGACCGGCAAGCTGCCGCGTGCCGCCCTGCTGGAGCTGTTGTACCGCGCTTAGCCGCTACAATGGGCGACTGGATACGGGCAGGGCCCTGGAGCAAGGCGATGAAGGTTCTGGTGATCGGCGGCGGCGGTCGCGAACACGCACTGGCGTGGAAACTCGGGCAGTCGCCACAGGTCGACGAAGTGATCGTGGCGCCCGGCAATGCGGGTACGGCACGCGAGCCCGGCATGCGCAACGTCGACGTGGCGGCAAACGATATCGATGGTCTGCTGCAGCTCGCGCGAAGCGAGAAGATCGGGCTGACCGTGGTTGGACCCGAAGTGCCGCTGGTGGCCGGCGTGGTCGACAAGTTCCGTGCAGCCGGTCTGCGCATCTTCGGGCCGCGTGCGATCGCCGCGCAGCTGGAAGGCTCGAAAGCCTTCGCCAAGGATTTCCTGCAACGCCACGGCATTCCCACCGCGCATTACGCGGTGTTCACCGAGTTGAATCCGGCGCTGGCCTACGTGCGCCAGCACGGTGCGCCGATCGTGATCAAGGCCGACGGCCTGGCTGCCGGCAAGGGCGTGGTGGTTGCGTTGACCCTGGCCGATGCGGAACTGGCGTTGCACGACATGCTCGGCGCACACAGTTTCGGCGACGCCTCGACGCGGGTGGTGATCGAGGAATTCCTCGACGGCGAGGAAGCCAGCTACATCGTGATGAGCGATGGCAGCCATGCGCTGCCGATGGCATCCAGCCAGGACCACAAACGTCGCGACGAAGGTGATTTCGGGCCAAACACCGGTGGCATGGGCGCGTATTCGCCGGCGCCGGTGGTCACGCCGGAAGTCGAGCAGCGCATCCTGAAAGAAGTGATCGAGCCGACCCTGCATGGCATGGCGGCGGAAGGTGCGCCGTTCATCGGCTTCCTCTACGCCGGCCTGATGATCGACCGGCATGGCACGCCGAAGGTGATCGAGTTCAACGTGCGCTTTGGCGACCCCGAAACCCAGCCGATCATGCTGCGCCTGAAATCCGATCTGGTCGAGCTGATCGACGCCGCTCTGGATGGCCGTCTGTCGCGGACCACCGCGCGCTGGGACAGCCGCCCGGCGATTGGCGTGGTGATGGCGGCGGACGGCTATCCGGGCCGGGTGCGCTCGGGTGACGTGATCGACGGGCTTGATGCGCCGGTCGGCGAGGGTACCAAGGTATTCCACGCCGGTACCCGGCTGGACGATGCCGGCCGCACCGTCACCGCCGGTGGCCGCGTGCTGACCGTGTGCGCCCTGGGTGACGACATCGCGGCGGCGCGTGAGCGTGCCTACGACGGTGTCGGAAAAATCCATTACGACGGTGCTTTCTGCCGTCGCGACATCGCCCATCGGGCATTGCATCGCGAGGCATGATCCTGACAACGCGCGCGGGAACATGCGTAGGCGCATGGATGACGCATTTGGCTTGACTTTTCCGCGTCGACATTTTTGGGCTATGCTTCAAGCTTCCCCCGCGAATTGCCAAGGCGCAGAGGCGTCCAGTCGGCTTCGTGTCGTATTCACGTAAATGAGGTTTACCCATGCGCAAGACGCTTTTGTCGCTGATGTCGCTGGCGGCGCTGGTACTGGCTGGCTGCAATGCTTCCAACTCGTCGCAGCAGGCCGGGTCGGATGCGCCTGCATCGGCCGATACGGCGGCTGCCGCCTCGGCGGTTCCCAATGAAGTGAGTGGCACGATTTCGTTGCGCGGCACCATGCAGCCGTCGGCTGATGCCACGCTGGTGCTGAATCTGGTCGACGTGTCTTCCAGTGCCGTGGGCTCGGCTCCGCTGGCCAGCAAGACTTCGCCGGCAGGCAGCTTCCCGCAGTCGTTCAAGCTGACCTTCAACCCGGCCGAGGTGAAACAGGGTGACCTGTACGTGATCCAGGCCGTACTGACCGACGGTGAGCGCAAGTACACCATGCCGATTCAGGCGCCGGTGCTGGCCAAGGGCAGCAAGAATGACGGCGTGGTGATCGAGCTGGTCGCCGAACAGACGCCCGGCGAAGAGCTGCTGGCGAAGTTCACCGACGAGCGGGCGCAGATCGGCGGCATGAAGGTCAGCCAGGGCACCAAGCTCGAGGCGGATTTCTCGCGCGGCTGGCAGCTGTTCCGCGAGGCCGGCGAGGTGAAGTTCATCCGCGAGCTGGTTGATCGCGGCGACAAGGGCTACACCAGCACCGATTACGCCTACAAGGACGGCAAGGTGTGGGCGATCGTGCAGGAGACGAAGAGCAGCAGCACTGCCAAGCCGAGTGCGATCGATCGTGCCGGCTGGGCCGACGACGGCAAGCTGGTGCTGAAGCAGCATGAGGTGGGCGGTGACGTTCAGCCGTTGGACGAGGCCGTTGCCAACAGGCTGAAGGGTGAGGCCAAAACCATCCTGGGCCTGGCTACTGGCGGCAAGAACAAGTAAGTCGCAGCAAGTCTGAATGGACGTCTGGACATCCGGACGTCCAAAACGAAAAAGCCGCCGGTGTGAACCGGCGGCTTTTTCGTGGGGCGGTGGTCCGTCAGAACTTGACCATGAAGCCCATGTTGAAGCTGTTGTACTTCTGGCTGTCATCACCGAAACGGCCGCTGTAGCCGATCCAGCTGCTCATGTTGGAGGTGAGCTGGGTGGACAGGCCCAATTCGGCGGTGCCCCAGCTCTTGTCCGGCGTGAAGCCGGTCATCACGAAACGGCCGTTCATGCTGTTGAGGCCGGCGGCGATGTGGCGGGGATCGGCCTTGCTGTCGCGGTTCCATGCCACTTCGGCGTAGGGCGAGAGCACGGTGTTGCCGACGTCCAGGTTGCCTTGCAGGCGCCAGCCCAGGGTGGAGATCAGCGCGTCGCGCTGCTGCCGGCCGAACCACATGGCGCTGCTGTCATTGCCGCTCTCGCTGTAGCCGTTGACCTTGGCGGTCTGCCACTCGACGGTGGCGAACGGGCCGGTGCGCAGGCTGCTGAAGTTGAACCACCAGCCGCCGGTGAATCCGCCGCCCATGTGCGAGCCGTCGGCCTTGCCGGTCTCGGTGCGGCGCATGGCACCGATCTGGATGTGGCGACGGATGTCCTTGAAGTTGGCCTGGCCGAAGTTCACGTATCCGCCGACGTAGCCACCACCGTTGTGGTAGGTGAGGTAGCCGAGGCCGGTGATGTCCTGCAGCTTGTAGCCGCCGGCACCGCCGGAGAAGTTGGCGGTGTTCTGGCCCACGCCAAGCGCGACACCGGCCGAGATGTGTTCGGTGGCACGCACGTCGGCGCCAAGGGTGAAGTTGGCGTTGTCGCTGTTGGTCCGCGGAGCGCCGCCGCTCTGGCCCTCGAAGCGCTGGCGCGCGTAATCGATGTTGACGAAGGCGCGGGTTTCACCGCCGTTGCTGTCGATCAGCATCTGGTTGCGGATGGCGCGCGACTGCGCCGCGATGCTGGCGAGCGGTGCCTCGCCCAGCAGCGAGATGTGTTCTGGTGCCTGCAGCACCGACACCACGTACTGGCCGAGCATGGCGTGCGCGGCTGTGGTCGGATGCACGCCGTCGGCGAACAGGTAGGTCTGGTCGGTGCCATCGGCGTAGGTGGCCGGCGTGCCGGAGCCCTGCGGGCCGCACTCGACGGAGCTGCCGCTGCAGGCCGGTGTGGTGACGTTGTCGAAGCCGTAGGCGGACGGATCGGCAATGACTTCGTTGAGCAGGGCGTAGGTGTTGACCGGAATCACGTTGAGCCCACTGCTGCTGAGCTGGGCCAGGCCGCTGTCGAGCACGCTGTTGTAGACCGCTGCCAGCTGGCTGGCGCCGGCCTGTGCGGCGGCGCCGCCGGCCGCAGCCTGTGGCGTTTTGCCGAGGTCGGGCAGGTTGTAGACCATGACGTACTTGGCGCCGGCTTCCTGCAGGCCGGCCAGCACGCCCAGTTCGGTCTGGGCCGCCTGGGCGGTGGCGGCCGCGATGGCATTCGGGTCGGTCAGCGCGGTGGTCAGGTAAAAGACGTCGTTGGCGCCGCCCCACACCTGGTACAGCGCATTGCTGTCGGCCTTGCCGCCGGTCGAAGTCAGATAGGTCTGCAGTTGCTGGGTGATGGTCGGCACGGCGGCCACGTTGTTGACGAAGCCGGCGCCGCCCCAGGCGTAGTCGGTGCCGCCGGTGACCGAGGGCGTCAGTTCGAAGCCGAGGCTGCTGGCCACGTTCTCCGCGGTGGTGGTACCGGGGTTGGTAGTGAAGCGCATCGGTACCGGCGAGCCCTGGGCCAGCGAAACGTTGCCGTTGTCGCTGAGGCTGTCGCCGAACACGATGACATTGCTGAACTGGGTGGCGCCGGCGGCGGCGCTGAACAGCAGGCCGGCGGCGATGGCGCCGGCGAGATGGCGTGTACGCAGCATGGGTTACTCCTTGAGACGGGTGTGCTTGTTATGACTTCGTTACGTTAGTTGAATCCATACGGAAGCGCATGCTGCACCGCATGGCGATTCGGATCAGCGTTGGCGCGCACGCGCCAGTGCGTCGGCAAAGGCGCTGTTGATTGGTGCGGAGGTTGCCTTGGCTGTGCTGGCCGGGCGGTGCTGGCGGGTATCCCGGTTGCCGCGCGAGCCGGCTTCGCCACCGTTGCCGGAACGGCCGCCGCGGGCCTGGCCCGGCTCGTCGTCCAGCCGCATGCTCAGGCCGATGCGCTGGCGCGGCAGGTCCACCTCCATCACCTTGACCTTGACGATGTCGCCGGCCTTGACCGCATCGCGCGGATCCTTGACGAACTCGTGCGACAGCGCCGAGACGTGGACCAGGCCATCCTGGTGCACGCCGATGTCGACGAAGGCGCCGAATGCGGCGACGTTGGTGACGCGGCCTTCCAGGATCATGCCCGGACGCAGGTCCTTCACGTCCTCCACGCCCTCAGCGAAGCTCGGCGCGACGAATTCCGGGCGCGGGTCGCGGCCGGGCTTCTCCAGTTCCTTGAGGATGTCGCGTACGGTCGGCACGCCGAACTTGTCGTCGGTGAACTGCTCCGCCTTCAGGCTGCGCAGGAAGCTGGTGTCGCCGATGAGGTTGCGCACCTCGCGGCCGCACTGGGCGATGATCCGCTCGACCACCGGATAGGCCTCCGGATGCACCGCG
>Ga0222419_100637_pt1 | contig 24078 bp, 19 predicted proteins | sample 1B20Ametagenome_FD_182474 | JGI IMG/M metagenome (GOLD analysis project Ga0222419, IMG submission 182474) | Enriched microbial communities from leaf-cutter ant dump, University of Wisconsin, Madison, United States - 1B20A (version 2) | ecosystem: Environmental > Terrestrial > Nest > Insects nest... | reverse complement strand
GGCTTTCTTAGCAGCAGCCTTTTTAGGAGCAGCTTTCTTTGCAGCTTTTTTAGGAGCGGCTTTTTTTGCAGCAGCTTTCTTAGGAGCAGCTTTCTTTGCAGTTGCCATTTTTTAGAATTTAATGGTTAGAAAATAAATGGATTAACGTTATAAAAGTAAAAACATTTTGTCAACTCCAAAATTTTTTTTTATGCAACTCCTTCAGCAGGTGCTACAGAAACAAAAGTTTTGTTGTTTTTTCCTTTTTTAAACTCAACAACTCCATCTACAAGGGCAAACAAAGTAAAGTCTCTTCCTACTCCTACGTTTTTACCAGGATGATAAGAAGTGCCGCGCTGACGCACCAACACGTTCCCGGACAAGGCAGGCTGGCCACCAAAAATTTTCACTCCCAGCCTTTTGCTTTGAGAATCGCGTCCGTTTTTTACACTACCTTCTCCTTTTTTATGTGCCATAACTCTTTGCTTATTTATTTATGAATAACAAAAGAAATGTAATTAAGCAATCCCTGTCACCTTGATCTGGGTATACAGCGTACGGTGTCCGTGCTTTTTACGAAAACCTTTTCTTCTTTTCATTTTGAAGGAAATAACTTTATCTCCCTGCACTTCCTTCACGATCTCAGCTTTTACTACTGACTTTACATCAGCGCCGACAGTCAGGGTGCCATTATTGTCCACCAGCAACACTTCAGAAAATTCTACAGCGTCTCCTGCTTTACCATTAATATGCGGTACGTACAGGTTCTGCCCCTCCTGAACTTTGAATTGCTGCCCGGCTATTTTTACAACTGCAAACATGTAGATAAAATTTAAGGAGTGCAAAGGTAGTATTAATTTTGGTAGCGGCAAATAATTGAATAAAAAAAGTTAACGATCTAACCTGCGGACTTTTAAAGGGGGTTAAGGTTATCTTTGTACATTCAACGTATTTGCCGACATATCATGAAAATAAAGTCAATATTAGCAAAACCTTTCGCCGGTTATATTTATAAGCAGGTTAAAAAATCCATGCATACAGCCCTGGAAGACCAGGACCGGATCCTGAAGGAATTGGTGAAGGCGGCTAAAAAGACCGAGTTTGGAACAGAGCATAACTTCCACAAGATCAATACATACGATGATTTTAAGACAGCTGTTCCCTTACGTGATTATGAGGCCCTGAAGCCTTACATCGAGCTGATCAAGCAGGGAAAGCATAATATATTATGGAAGGGGCTTCCCATATATTTTGCCAAAACATCGGGCACTACCAGCGGTGTGAAGTATATTCCCATTACAAAAGAATCTGTTGATAACCACTTCGATACCGCCAGGAATGCTTTTTTCTGCTATATGGCCGAAACCGGGAATTATTCCAGTGCTGACGGAAAAATGATCTTTTTAAGCGGCAGCCCCGTACTGGAAAGAGTAGGAGGTATTCCTACGGGGCGGCTGAGCGGCATATCCAACCATCTTATCCCTCGTTATCTCCGCACCAACCAGCTCCCCAGCTACGAAACCAATTGCATAGAGGACTGGGAGACCAAACTGGAGAAGATCGTGGATGAAACAATAGACCAGGATATGCGGATGATCAGCGGTATCCCGCCATGGGTGCAGATGTACTTTGATAAGCTGACAGAAAGAAGCGGTAAGCAGATAAAGGACCTGTTCCCCAACTTCAACGTAATGGTGCAGGGCGGCGTAAACTTTGAACCTTACAAAGCGAAGCTGTTTGAAAGCATAGGAAAGCAGGTGGATACGATTGAAACCTTTCCTGCCTCAGAAGGTTTTTTTGCCTTCCAGGATTCTCAAAAGCACGAAGGATTGCTGCTGAACACCAATTTCGGGATCTTTTTTGAATTTATTCCCATCCAGGAAATAGGTAAGCCAGACCCTCAAAGGCTTAGCCTGAAAGATGTGCAGCTGGGAGAAAATTACGCATTGATCATTAATAATAACGCGGGATTATGGGGATACAACCTGGGCGATACGGTAAAGTTTGTATCGCTTGACCCTTACCGTATCATAGTAACCGGGCGTATCAAGCATTATATTTCTGCGTTCGGGGAACATGTTATCGGGGAGGAAGTGGAGTACAGTCTGCTGAAAGCGGCAGAGAAAGAAAAAGTAAAGATCACGGAATTCACCGTGGCGCCTATGATCGAACAGGGAGAAGGAAAAAGCTTTCATGAATGGTTTGTGGAATTTGAAAATGCGCCTGAAGATATAAACCGGTTTGCCCGGGAAGTAGATAATTTCCTTCGCGAAAAGAATATTTACTACGATGACCTGATAACGGGCAATATACTGCAAACGCTGAAGATCCGCCCGGTAAAGAAGAATGGCTTTATCGACTATATGAAAAGTATCGGTAAGCTGGGAGGACAAAATAAAGTGCCGCGTTTAAGTAATGACAGGAAAATAGCGACCGAGCTGGAAAAGTATGTATCGGAGCCTATATAAAATTTAAAATCCGGAACTGCCCGACATCAGCAATCAACGAACCAGGAGAGTTGGTATCTTGAATGGTTTTGCAAAATAAAGACATGAAAAAAAGAATAGCAATATTTGGTTCTACCGGCTCTATTGGAACACAGGCATTGAATGTAATCGCTGCTAACCCGGACATGTTTGAGGTAGAGATACTCACGGCCAATAGTAACGAGGACCTGCTGATCGCACAGGCGAAAAAATACCAGCCCAATGCCGTGGTGATTGTCAACGAAAGCAAATATGAAGTGGTTAAAGAGGCCCTGGCGCAAACAGACATTAAGGTTTTTGCGGGGGAGGAGGCGCTGGAAGAAGTGGCGGCTTTTGATACCTATGATATGATGCTGGCAGCCATTGTTGGTTTTGCCGGACTGAAGTCTACCCTGAAGGCGGTAGAATGCGGTAAGGCTGTTGCGCTGGCAAACAAGGAAACCCTTGTGGTGGCAGGAGATATAGTGATGCAGCGGGCCGTGGAAAAAAGAGTACCCATCATTCCGGTAGATTCGGAACATTCTGCTATTTTTCAATGCCTGGTGGGCGAAACCCGTAATAAGATAGAAAAAATTGTGCTGACAGCATCGGGTGGTCCCTTCCTGGGGAAAAAGCCTAACTTCCTGGTGAATGTTAAAAAAGAGCATGCTTTGCAGCATCCCAACTGGAATATGGGTGCAAAGATCTCGGTAGATTCCGCCACGCTGATGAACAAAGGGCTTGAAATGATAGAAGCCAAATGGCTGTTCAACCTGAAGCCATCCCAGATACAGGTGATCATACACCCGGAAAGCATCATTCATTCCATGGTGCAGTTCGAGGATGGAAGCATTAAGGCCCAAATGGGACTGCCGGATATGAAGCTCCCTATCCAGTATGCGCTGGCTTTCCCACACAGGATAGCAAATTCGTTCCCGCGTTATGATTTCAGTCGTTCCTCATCACTGCACTTTGAGCAGCCGGATATCAAAACCTTCCGCAACCTGGCGCTGGCAACAGATGCCCTGCACCGGGGAGGGAATATGCCCTGCATCATGAATGCGGCCAACGAGATTGCTGTATACGGATTTCTCCTCAACCGTATCGGCTTCCTGGATATGACCGAAATGGTAGAACGAACCATGCAAAAGGTCCATTTTATCGAAAATCCGACGCTGGAAGAATATTTTGAGAGCGATGCCGAGGCGCGTAATTTTGCAGCTTCACTGATCAACCTTTAATCAGATACTTGAATTACAAAAACTATAGTTTAACCTAAAACAAGCCATGAGCACCATGGCTGACACGTACATACATATGACATTACTGGCAATAAACTGGGGAGTTGTGGGTCTGCAGGCAGCGCAATTACTACTTTCACTTTCCATACTGGTTATCGTCCACGAATTCGGACATTACATTACCGCTAAATGGTTCAAATGCCGGGTAGAAAAATTCTACCTGTTTTTTGATCCCTGGTTTTCCCTCTTTAAAAAGAAAGTAGGGGAGACAGAATATGGAGTAGGCTGGCTGCCGCTGGGCGGATATGTAAAAATATCCGGGATGATCGACGAAAGTATGGACAAGGAGCAAATGGCCAAGCCGCCGCAGGAATGGGAGTTCAGAAGTAAGCCGGCATGGCAGCGGCTGATCATTATGGTTGCCGGTGTTACCATGAATGTGTTACTCGCGTTCGTCATATATGCCATGATATTGTTTACCTGGGGTGAAGTTAAAGTGCCGGTAAGCTCTATGAAATACGGGCTGGAGTTTAAAGACAGCCTGATGTTTGAGATAGGGTTTAAGAACGGGGATAAAATTCTGGCGATCAACAATAAGTCGGTAGAAGATTACCAGGATATTGTGCCGGAGCTGATACTGGGCGGTGCCGTATCCATTGAAAGGAACGGAAAGCAGGAGACCATTACCCTGCCGGAAGACCTGATCGGTCAACTGGTAGTAAAGAAGCGAAACAGGAGTCCCATGCTGGAGCCGCGTATACCGGTGATAGCCCGGCTGGTACCGGATACAACACCTGTTTATAAAGCGGGTTTGAGAGAGGGAGACCAGATCATTGCGGTGGATCATCAGCCGGTTTTCTTTTCTGATGAATTTAAACTGCAGTTATTGCAGCGCAGCGGAAACACTGCGGGTATTACTGTTTTGCGCAACTCAACCGATACGGTCAGCTTCAATGCCGCCGTGAGCGAGGATGCAAAGCTGGGCTTTTACCAGCTGGGTGGCATCCGCGACCTGGACAGTATAGGGCTGCTGAAAATGCATGAAGTGAAATACGGCTTCTTTGAATCGTTTCCGGCAGGTGTAAAATTGGCCGGTAAAAGATTACAATCGTATATAGATCAGTTCCGCCTGATCCTGTCGCCCAAAACAGGTGCTTACAAAGGGGTGGGAGGTTTTAAGAGCATGGGATCCATTTTTTCCGAAACGGGCTGGAACTGGGAAACATTCTGGTCTATTACCGCTTTCTTCAGCCTTGCGCTGGCATTCATGAACCTGCTGCCTATTCCGGCGTTGGATGGCGGACATGTAATGTTTACGTTATATGAAATGATCACCGGAAGAAAACCCAGCGACAAGTTCCTGGAATATGCACAGGTTGTCGGAATGGTGATTGTGCTCAGCCTGCTCGTCTACGCCAACTTCAACGACTGGTTTGGATACGGAAAGGGAAGGTAGCCCGAAAATGAAACAATTTGAAAATGGTTGTTTCCTGGTAGCTGTATTTTCCGCGATGCACATGTATACAGATATTGCTCATAATTTTGTAACTTTGCCTGTTGTCTGAAAACGACGTAACTGAAATTCATTTTCAAAGTTAACCGGGGCCGACGGGTTTTGACAGCAAAGTTCTTTATATGTATAAGCATGCCGTGCGTTGTATAATTAGCACGTTAATCTGAATATTCAAACTTTAAATGGCAACAATGAGTATGCCATGGCTGCCTAATCAGTGATTAGCTAGTCATTCGGGCCGCCGTCCAGGTCTGTCTGTTACCGCGGGCCGCCGCCGACTTAAAAAGAAAACGGAATGCTGTTGCAAAAGGCTGTGATTGCAACATAAGACTCATCCAGCTAAGAAACAGATTGGTTTGCTGTTGTCCGGTCTGTTTCCGACAAATAATCATCAGATAAGCATGTAGAAGGCATATGGCGGATTTGTTTGGACCAGGGTTCGACTCCCTGCGGCTCCACAAAGGGATAGTAGGTGATTTATTATCCCTTTTTTCAACACGCTTCACCTGAAAAAGATAACTATATATTGAAAATTACCTTTTGGTAAAATAGGAGGATCATGTTGCCAAAGGCACAGGTATAATGAAAATAATATGCAACTTTATATTGTTGTTATGTGTCGGTATGCTGACCGTACTACAGGTAGAGTACTAAGATCTAAATGTCTCAAATGGAAAAACGCGAATTGTTGGAAAATCCCGGGATGTTGAAACAAAGCGTTTCACAAAATGATGACACAGGAATCATGTGGGATGGAGACGAAAGTTACCTGTCAATAGAAGAACGGCTTCAGGTCATCAAAAATTTGATACCAGCATACTCCAGGCGTACGGAAAAGACCCCATAGCTATTTCTTCATTTCCTCCAGCTTTTTCTGCATGGCAAACATTTCATCGCGAAGGCGTGTCGCTTCCATGAAGTCCAGGTCCCGCGCTGCTTTTTCCATTTCCTTTTTCACCTTTGCTATCGCTTTCTCCATCTTAGGGACGGTCAGGTATTCTTCCTGGTCCTCTGCCGCATAAGTAACCAGCCCCTCGTCCGGCGCCACCGCATACGGCTTATTTACATCATAACCTTTGATATCCAGCACGGATGTCTGTGCAAAAACCTGTTCCTTGGATTTGGTCACTGTGCGGGGTATAATATGATGCTCTATATTGTGAGCAATTTGTTTTTCCCGCCGGCGGTTGGTTTCATCGATCGTGCGTTGCATGCTCTCTGTCATCTTATCGGCGTAGAATATAACCAGTCCGTCTACATTACGGGCGGCTCTTCCTGCTGTTTGCGTCAGGGACTTTTCGTTCCTCAAAAAACCTTCCTTGTCGGCGTCCAGTATGGCTACCAGCGACACTTCAGGCAGGTCAAGTCCTTCCCGCAACAGGTTCACTCCTACCAGCACGTCTATTTCGCCTAACCGAAGCTGCCGGAGTATCTCCACGCGATCCAGGGTATCTACCTCGCTGTGTATATATTTTGACTTGATGTTGATCCTGTGCAGGTATTTGTCCATTTCTTCGGCCATGCGTTTGGTTAAGGTAGTCACCAGCACCCGGTCGCCCTTTTTCACCCGTTTGTCAATTTCATCCAGCAGGTCATCAATCTGGTTGACGCTGGGACGGATCTCTATCGGGGGATCCAGCAGTCCTGTAGGGCGGACTACCTGTTCTACTACTACCCCGCCTGTTTTCTCCAGCTCATAGTCCCCGGGAGTGGCCGACACATATACCGTCTGGTTCACAAGCGACTCAAATTCGTGGAAGTTGAGGGGACGGTTATCCAATGCGGACGGAAGCCTGAAGCCGTAATCTACCAGGATAAGCTTACGGCTGCGGTCACCACCATACATGCCGCTGATCTGGGGAATGGTCTGGTGGCTTTCATCAATCACGCATAAAAAGTCTTTAGGGAAGTAATCGAGCAGGCAGAACGGGCGTGTGCCCGGATCACGCCGGTCAAAGAAACGCGAATAGTTTTCAATCCCGTTGCAATAGCCGAGCTCCTTTATCATCTCCACATCATAATTCACCCTTTCTGTGATCCGCTGCGCTTCAATATATTTTCCCAGCGATTTAAAATATTCAGCCTGGCTGTGCATTTCATCCTGTATCTCCTGCATAACCTGCTGCAACATATCCTTAGGTGCCAGGTACAGGTTGGCCGGGAATATAGCAGCATTCTTTACAGATTCTATTCTCTTTCCGCTGCTGATCTCCAGGGTATCGATACTTTCTATCTCATCTCCGAAAAAGCTGATGCGGTATCCGTGATCCATGTAGGGCAGGTTAATATCCACCGTATCTCCCTTTACCCGGAAGCTGCCCCTGCCGAAGTCGCCCTGGCTGCGGTTATACAGGGAGTTAACGAGGGAATGGAGGAAGCCTTGCCTGCTGATCATCTGTCCCTGTTCTATCCTTATAACCCCATTGGCAAACTCCTTTGGATTACCAATGCCATAGATACAGCTTACTGAAGCCACTACTATAATATCTCTCCGCCCCGTAAGCAGCTGCGCTGTCGCCTGCAGCCGGAGCTTATCCAGCTCCTCGTTGATAGACAGGTCTTTTTCTATATAAGTATCACTTACCGGCAGGTAAGCCTCCGGCTGAAAGTAGTCGTAATAGGAAACGAAATATCCTACTGCATTTTCAGGAAAGAACTGCCTGAATTCTCCGTACAACTGTGCTACCAGGGTTTTGTTATGTGTAAGCACCAGGGTGGGGCGTTGTATGTTCTGTATGACATTCGCCATGGTAAAAGTCTTGCCGGAACCCGTCACCCCCAGCAATACCTGGTCTTTTTCCCCATCTGCCAATCCCTGGGTAAGCTGCCTGATGGCTTCCGGCTGATCGCCGGATGGTGTATAAGAAGAGTGTAATTTGAACAACGACATAGAATGTAAAATTACAGACTTATGTCCGTAAAGGATGAAGTGAATTTTGTAAGCGGGATATCCGTTATAAGGGGAAAATATGGGTGATCCGAAGTAACAGAGCAGTATTGTTAGAAACCTTGGTTAAGTAGAATCAAAGAGGTGTGGTGCCCTGCCTGGATCTCTGCCACAATAGGACCACCTCTGGCTAGCGCAGGTCTGTAGCTACGCTTTGTGTTGTTGGCTGACCTGTGCTTTGGTTTACTTATTTGCCCTTGCACAATCCAGGCTAAGCACAACGCATTATCTTGCCGCCAGTCAGGTGTATCGATAGCTTAGTAATGGAAAGGCACAACTTGTCCTGCTTGCGGAAGGTCTGGCCAAGCACTGAGCTGGGCTACCAAACCTGCGCCAGTAAGTTATCTGTTATAAGAGGAAAATATGGGTGATCCAAAGTAACAGATTTCTGATAGCTGCCGACCTATGGAATACACGGAGGTGCGTTTACCTTCAGTGAGAACTATTCTCATTGCGGTAAAAACCAGAGATAACAAATGCTACAACAAAAGTTCATTTTCTCGGTCTGTATAATTTTCCGGTTGGTGAAACTAACTGATAGTGGAGGCTACAGGTGGGTGTCATCACTCACCTGCGGAAAAGATCAGTTGTACACCCTGTACATCTTTTCTGTTCTTTTCTTCAGCTTCCGTACAATAGATAGCGGCGAAATAACTTTTAATCCTTCGCCAAATCCCAGCAGCTCTCTTTCCAGCTCAAGATTGGGAATAACCGTAATGCCGAAAAGAATACCTTCCCTGCCCGACTCCAGGATTTTCTGCGAAGGATGCAGCGGCTTTGTTTTGATATAAGGCGCCTGGTGATGGTCGGCCAGGAAAACCACTTCTACCGGGTTAACGCCTGTATGTGAAACGCCTATTATATCTGCAAAGTAGGTCTGCGCATTAAAGTCTTTGTTTTTCCTGTAGGGTTCATCCTGCAGCGGTTCTATGTTCAATATCCGGTCAAGCGCCAGCGTAAGCAGTTGCCTGTCTTTTTTGTGCATGCCCAGTATAAACCAGCGGTTGCGGTATTCTTTCAACAGGTAGGGATAAAAAATGAGCTGTCCCGGCTGACGTGCCTTGAACGATTGATAGGTAATGCTGAGCGTGGTCCTTTCAATAATGGATTTGTACAACAGGTCCAGCCATTCCAATCCCGCCAGGAGCTCATTCTTTTCAAAATCGATCACCGGTGCCTGGTGGTGCTGTTCACTATATATCTTATCCTCCAGCTTGCTGATCATTTCATTCACTTCATTAAAATGATTGAACCCTTTGAACTGTTTTAAAAGATGAGATACTTCCTGCAGTATGTTCAGATCCTGTGTGGTAAGGGGAATGTCTGTAATGGAATACTCCGGATCTTCGTATGTATAGTATTTTTTGTCTGTCACTACAATGGGCGCATTATATCCCAGTTGCTCACTTCGCATGGCTTTCAGGTCCATCCGTATAGTACGCATGCTGATAGGCTTATCGGTACCCTCATATTCATATAACGCGTCGGAGCATGCGTCTATCAGGTCCTCAATTGTCCATTTACGCCGTCTGTTCTGTAAACATCTGTCAATGGTACGGTAGCGGATCAGTGCATTGCGGTTTACCGGCATTTTTAGGGAAAGATAATATAAATTTTATTGGTGCCCTTAAGGTTCCCTGAAAAGGCAAAAGGCATAAAAGAGTTTATCTTTCATGCCCTTCTGCTTCCCTTTGCATCAACTATTTTAATATTGTTCCAGCATATATTTTATGACATCGGTTGTGGTCACAATGCCCTTTAGCTCCTCATTATCCACTACAGGCAGCGAATGGTATTCAGCTTCGCTGAAAATTTCCGCAACTTCCCTGATCGTGGTGTCGCTGGTCACTGTCCTGGGATTTTCGCTCATCACCTGCGGAATGTTCAGCATTTCCAGTATCGCTGCATCCACCCCTTCCTGGTTGTCGAACAAGGCTCCGAAAGTAAGCCTGTTAATATCCGTGCGGCTGATGATTCCTACTATTTTTTTACCGCTTTTCACCGGCAGGTGCCTGATGCCTTTGGTTTTGAATATGGATGCTACATGCTCAAGACTGTCTTTTTCTGAAACACTGATGACATCCTTTGTCATTATGGCCGATACTGATTCTCTTTTTTTCATACCACCTTATTTTTACAATATATTCAAATGTAAAAATCCTGCGGTGTTGTCTGTCTGACCTGTATTCTCAGCCAGGTTGACTTTCGTCAGGTGACAACGATCTTTTGTTTCCTTATTCGTAAATAAAATTCCGTTCCCCGGCATGATCGTACCGCGTTATATATCTAGTTTTGCAGCCCTGAAGCATAAAACGAACAGATGAAAAGTTCCGGGGAACAATTATTGGTTAATTTGGCCGAAATGATATATCCATCAGCTACGAATAAAAGACGTTTTACAGCCGGCATTTTGCCGGGCATAATTATGCTGATCCTGGGCTTTAATACTTTGTCCGCACAGGAAGCAGGTCGTTTTATCAGTGGAAAGGTACTGGATTCCGCTTCTTCCAAACCTGTTGCCTATGCCACGGTGGTATTGTCTAATGAAAAACAGGAAACCATTGCTTCGGGGTTCTCCAACGAAAACGGAGCATTCAAAATAAACTGGCAGCATCCGGGGACGTATACGCTGGAAGTAAGCTTTGTGGGATATGGGTTATATAGCCGCAACCTGGAATTGCAAACAGGTAAAGCCCATGTAGACATGGGGACCATTATTTTGAAAACTGCGTCGGAGACACTGAGCGAAATTACAGTGGTGTCCCGGAAGAGGATCGTAGACGTGCGCCCGGGAATGATCGTATATAACGCGGAAAACGACCTGTCTAACAAAGGAGGCACCGCTGTAGATGTGTTGCGTAAGGCGCCTGTATTGAATGTAGACGCGCAGGGAAATGTAAGCATGAGGGGAAGCAGCAACCTGAAGATACTTATCAATGGAAAATATTCCGGACAGATGGCCCGTAGCCCGGCAGATGCGCTTAATATGATGTCGGCAGAGATCATCAAATCAGTGGAAGTAATTACTACGCCATCTGCAAAATACGATGCCGAAGGCGCTGCCGGGATCATCAATATTATTACAAAAAAGAACAGGAGAAGCTTTAACGGGGCAGTTGAGGTCACCGGCAGCAACCTGCAGCAGATGGTGAATCCGAGGATCGGCTTTACAGCGGGTAAATGGGATGTTTCCTTTCACGGGCATATTCACCGCCTGAGGCAGAAGCATGCTTTTACGGTGGACCGGGAGCATTTCCGGGACGGCGCTGTTGCGGACCGCTTGCTGCAGACTTCAGAAAAGGATAATGCGGCACCCCACGGGTCAGCCGACCTGGCGATTGTATATACACCGGATTCCCTGACAGAAGTGAATATCGGCGTTAATACCTGGGTGGGCAAATGGCCGGAAAATGCAAAGCTGCGGACAACGGTCATGGATGCTCATGGAGCAGTAAAAGAATATTACCAGCAGCAAACAACTTCCGGCGACCAGTATTTTGGCAGTGACATCAATGTAGGATACAGCAGGAAGCTGAAACGCCCCGGGCAGGAGATCATACTGCTGGCGCAGCATAGTCCCGGCCGTTCGCAGGGGCCTTATCATGCTGTAATGAAAGGAGGTAATGACCTGCTGCTGTATGAGGAAAAAAATGAAAACAAAATACGTAACCGGGAATGGACCTTCCAGGCAGATTATGTGCAGCCGCTGACCAGGAGCGGGGCTTATACCCTTGAGACTGGCGCCAAGGTAATCCTGAGAGCCGTAGAAAACGAATACGATGTGTATGCAAAAGAACTTTCTTCCGATTTTGAAAAGATAGCCGGCCGCTCGGACAATTTTAAATATAACCAAAACGTATGGGCCGGTTACCTGATGGGCAAGGCAAACTTTAAAAACGACTGGTATGCCGAAGCAGGGTTGCGGGGAGAGCTTACCAGGATTGACGGTCACTTCCTGGTGGGGGCAAACTCATTCTCAAACAGCTTCAACAACCTGATCCCCACGGCGACTGTTTCAAAAAAATTCGACGACCAGCATACTGTTACTGCCAGCTATACGCAGCGGTTGACAAGGCCCTATATATGGGACCTGAATCCCAATGCAAATGCCAGTGACCCCAAAAATATCAGCACGGGCAACCCCGCGCTGCAACCGGAAATAGCGCACCAGGCGGAGGTGGCATATGGTTTGAACATGGGTACTTCATTTTTTGTGAACACATCGTTGTACTGGAAACAAACCGATAATGCAATCCTTGATTTTACGGAAACCAATGATGAGGGAATCTCTACCACCAGCAAGCAGAACCTGGCAGCCAACAGGAGCACGGGGCTGAATATCTCTTCCTCCAGGACCTTCTCTCAAAGCTTTGCTATGAACGGGAACCTGAACCTGAGCTACCTGGATTATGAAAGTAATGCATTGAAAATATTTAACGAAGGATGGGCTGCAGACATTGATATGAATTTTACGTTCAACTTTAAAAAGAATTATACCGTGCAGGCATTCGGTTCCTACAATACACGTTCTGTGGTGCTGCAGGGATTCAATTCCAATCAATATTATTACGGCTTTGCAGGGAAAAAAGAGTTCAAGGATCCTAAGGTAACATTGACGCTTTCTTTACTGAACCCGTTTTCACCCTATAACCCAAGAACAGGCACAATTCAGTCTCCACAGTTTTATTCCGTAACGAAAAACAGGTATTATCTGCGGTCGCTTCAGCTAACCCTGAACTGGGAATTCGGAAGCCGGCCGGGAGGAGGAACAAAGAGGAAGAAAATAAGCAATGACGACGTGATAGAACAGGGAAAAGGATAGTGTTTGCAGAGAGAGCCTGGCCTTCAGAAGCACGTAAATTTCTTATAAGCTTTTGTTGAATGGAACGTTTATCCGGTTTTATGTTATCTCCTGCACGCAGGATCACGTACCAGGGTAACAACGGTCCCTCAGTTGCATATTCTTATAATGAACAGGTATCAAAATTAGTTTTTTCGGTCAGGGGGAACACTAACCCTGATGCACGCCGTGGTTTATGGGACACAAACCAACTTGTTAGATGGCATTTTTAATAAAATCGAAACGGATCATTATTATATAAGGCACAGAGATCATGAATACTTTCGTTACCGCTTCTACAGTCCGCGTTATCCCCGGGAATATTTGCGTACATCAGCGGGAAACATTTCAAAAGATCCAATCCGGTTACAGCAGACTGCCTGGCAAAACAACCTTATGAATGGTAAAAATTTAAGCGTGGCTCTTACTCCGGAATTTTTTAGCCGCTCCTTTTATGCCGGGGAAAGCTATTAACTGATATGATCCGTGTTGTTATAAATCCTGTTAATGGCATCCTTGCATTTCTCCATGATCACCTTGCGCCGGAGGCTCAACTTGGGGGTTACTTCTCCTGTCTCCACCGTCCATTCCTGTGGCAGCAGCTCAAACTTCTTCACCTGCTCTACATGGTTGAACAAAGCATTGAACCCGTCTATGATCTCCTTATAAAAAGCGATCACTTTCGGATCCTCGATTATCTTTTTATTATCTGTGGTATTGATGCTATTGGCCTCGCACCATGGCTTGAGGTTGGCAAAGGAAGGCACGATCAATGCGCTTACAAATTTCTGGTCAGCGCCTACCACCATCACCTGTTCAATAAATCTTGACTCTTTTAACCTGTTTTCAATAGCCGAAGGTGCTACATATTTCCCACCACTGGTTTTAAACAGCTCTTTCTTCCTGTCGGTGATACGTAAAAAAGTATTGTCCTCAAACACACCGATATCTCCTGTATGCAACCACCCGTCAATAACAGCTTCTGCTGTCAGGTCGGGGCGTTTATAATAACCCATCATTACCGATGGTCCCTTCACGCATATCTCTCCATCTTCCATCAGCTTCACTTCCACCCCTTTTATAGGGGGGCCTACCGTCCCCAGCTTCATCATTCCTTTGGTCATCCGGTTCACAGATATCACCGGGGAATTCTCTGTTGGTCCGTATCCCTCATACAAGGGGATTTGTGCGGCATTGAATATGCGCAGTAATCTTTCCTGGCAGGCGGCCCCACCTGTTATAATATACTTGATATTTCCCCCCAGCGCTTCCCGCCATTTGTTGAAGATGAGCTTGTTGGCCAGGGAGAGTTGAATGTTATAGAGAAATCCTCCGCTTTTCAGGTTATCGTATTTCTTGCCAAGATTAACGGCCCAGAAAAACAATTGTTTTTTAATACCGGTCAATGCCGCGCCTTTTGCCATGATCCTTTCATATACTTTCTCCAGCAGCCGGGGTACGGTGGCAAAAACATCCGGCTTCACTTCCTGCAGGTTTGCCCCGATGGTTTCCAGGCTTTCTGCATAGTATATACCGATGCCGCTGAACAGGTAAATATAGCTGATGGTTTTTTCGAAGATATGGTTCAGCGGTAAAAAACTTAAGGCCTTACCCTGCGGGTTATCAAGAAAAGGAAAACTCTCTTTGGCAAAGAGCGCATTCTGAACAATATTATTATGACTAAGCATTACTCCTTTAGGAGTGCCTGTGGTACCCGAAGTATAGATGATGGTTGCCAGGTCCTGCCGACCGATCCGCTGCTTTATTGTTTCTACATCAGCCAGTCCTTCTTCTGTGGACATATTCAACACTTCCGACCAGTGGCGGGCACCTTCTATTTTATTAAAAGAAAAAATATCTATCAGTGAAGGTACTTTCGGCTGCACCCCTTTGATTTTTTCAAACAGGTCCTGGCTGCTGACAAATACATATTTCACGCCGGCATCATTAAAGATAAACTCAATCTCCAGCGGATTGGTGGTTGGATAAACAGGTACCAGAATGGCGCCGCTTTGCTGTACCGCCAGGTCCGTGATCAGCCATTCGGGACGGTTATTGGAAATGATGGCTATCTTATCTCTGCCTTCTATAGACATATCGTTTTCCGATACTCCCAGGGAGCGTAGCCCGGCAGCCAGCTGTAAAGACGTTTTTTTCACCTCCTCTGTACTGTAGGTACGCCATTGTCCGTTCTCCTTTGCAGCCAGCATATCTCCCTTGGGAAACTTGGTCAACTGGAGTTCAATACAGTCAAATAGTCTGTGGGGTTGAGTCATAGCGATCGTTATTAATTAGTAGCTGCCTTAAATTAGGCCAAAAATCGGTCACAGAAAAGAGAATAACTATTTATTTTGATAATATTGATCTTTAGGTAATTTAAATACCCTGCCTCTCTGGAAATAATTAAATTGATCGTAAGCTTCTTTATTGTTGGCAACCCATTCCTGGTATGCTGTGGGGTTGGAGCCGGAAGAGAAGATCCATTCGTTATAAGCGGTAAACATGCCGGATTCCAGGAGCTGCTTCTGATAGTCGAATAACCTGAAAGGAAATGTGGCTGCGTAGTTTTTAAACCAATATTCAAGGAATCCCTTCCTTATTTCTACCAGCTTTTCGGTGGAAAGGGCTTCTGTTATGCCCCGGGACTGGCTGTTCATGGCTGTAAGAAATACTTTCTCAAAAGCGGTCTGTTTTTTATCATTAAATCCCTTCAGCAGATCCGGCGACAAAAACAGCTTCTGGTATCCCTCTGTGAGTATATTCTTTATTTCTGCGGTACGCATTGTATAACTTTCCAGGTTTACGAAAACCTCCCCGTATATAAGGCTCCATACTTTATCCGTGGTAAAATAGTAATAACGTGCCGCATTGTAATAGTTGCCGGAATAATTAGGGTCTGCCTGTATTCCCTTTTGCCATTCGTAGATAGCGTTCAGATCTTTTTTCTGCCATAACAGCTCCCCGTACTCGCTGTATAAGACGCCGCTTAAAGGGAACTTTTTCAGTCCTTTTGTATATACTTTCGTTCCGTTTTTGATGTCTTCTATCGCCCGGTAAACAGTTCCGGCTATCTGAAAGCTCTGTACATCGGCTTCGTTGCCATCCACAACCGGTTTGATGGTTTCCAGCGCTTTTGCAAAATCTTTCTGCAGGTAATAGGTATAAGCAATGTCTTTCAGCAGATCAATATTACCGGGTTGTGCCTGCAGTGCCCGGTTGAACATGAACAGGGCATTCTTCCAGTCGCCGGTACGCATATATTCCCTGCCTTTTTGATGCACAGAATCTGCCTGAGCCAGTCCCTGCAGGAAGAAAGCAGTAAGCAGAAAAACAGTTGATACAAGCTTCATGGAGTAAAGTTAAGACAAGCAGGATAAGGTGAAGGCAACTATGATAAAAATAAAGCCATCCCAAGGGATGGCTTTAAAAATTTAACAGAACAAATTTATTGTTTAGGTTCCAGTAATTTAAAGAACTGATCCAGTTGCGGTAAGATCACGATCCTGGTCCTGCGGTTGGTTGCCCTTCCGTTAGCATTATTGTTGTCCGCGATAGGAACATATTCTCCACGTCCGGCAGCAATTACCTTTGCAGGATCCAGCCCGTGTTGCTTTTGTAAAATGCGTACCACTGCGGTAGAGCGTTTAACACTCAGGTCCCAGTTGTCCAGTAATACACCTTTGCTGTATTTTACATTATCGGTATGTCCTTCCACCATGAACTCTACATCAGACTGATTTTTCAGTACCTGCGCTACTTTACCCAATACTACCTTGGCATTTTCAGTTACTTCATAGCTGCCGCTTCTGAACAACAGTTTATCAGATATATCTATAAATACAACTCCTTTGTCAACTTTGATGTTGATGTCCTGGTCATCCAGGTTGCCGATTGCCCCTTTCAGGTTCATCACCAACGCCATATTCAACGAATCTTTACGGGCCAGTGAAGCCTGCAGATCCTGGATATAAGCATCTTTAGCGCCTATATTTTCCAATGATTTTTTAATGCTTTCTGCCTGAGCGGAAGAAATAACAGACAGGTCTTCCAGCTGCTTAAGCGCTGTGGTATTGTTCTCTCTCAGGAAAGCAATTTGTTTGTTAAGGTCTTCGATTTCTTTTGCGTATGCAGCATTCTTTCTTGCATTTTCTGCTTTGTCGTCTTCACAAATTTTGAAATCCCCCTGCAGTTTGCCATGGGCCTGGTTGAGGGAATCTAATTTTGCCTGTGCAGCCTTAAACTTTTTGCTGCTCACACAGGAGAACAGAATGGTAGGGGCAAGAGCCAAGAGTAAAAAATACTTCACTTTCATTTGGAATTGTTTTAAGGAATATGGGGGTAAAGATATAGCATTGATAATGATTAAACTACTAATGTCTTTAAAAATTGTAGCAAACATCTCAATTTTAATAAAAAAAGAGAAAGAACCGGGGTTCTCTCTCTTCAATGTATTTAAATTAGCCTGTTAGCCCCGTCCCGCCCTGCTTTCGCCGGATGATCTGCCGGATGAACGGACTGGTGAAGACCGCTCTGTCCGCTGTCCTGACCCTGACTGGATAGACCTTTGTACCGGTTGCTGTCTGGGGGAAGGCTGTACGGATCTTTGAGCGGGCTGACGGACTGCAGGAGAAGTAGTTCTTTCGCTGCTCCGCGGTGTGACCGTACGGGGTTGGATATTATTTTGTCGTTGTGCCGGTGCCGTTTCTGCAAATTGTCTCCGGGGGGTAGCATTACTGCGGTTCAATTCTGCATTTCGGCCGGAAGACTGCTGCCTGTTTATATTATTCCCATCCCGGCTGCTGCGGGTAGTACCTTCAGCAAAATTTCTGGTAGGCCGGGTGGTGTTTGTGTTGGATCCGTTCCTTACACTGCTATTGCCGTTACGGGGTGACAGCCCACCCTGTGCATTCCTGTTGACCGTAGGTCTGGAACCGTTATTTCCAACGGTATTTCTTCCAGCCGGCCTGGTATTGGCGAACCTCCTTACAGGGGCGGAAGAGTTTCTCGTATACGTGCTCCTGTTATCCCTTGTCATCACCACTCCGCTCCTGCTGTTATAAATATTGTTGTTGCGGTAAATATTGACATTGTTTACGATAACGGTATTGCCGCGATAGTGGTTACCGTAATAACCGTGCCTGTATCCACCATAGTATGGTGTCCAGCAATAAGCAGGTGTGTATACTGAGGGTCCCCACCATCCATAACCCCAGCTCCTGTGATAAGGATACCACCCGGTATTGAACCATCCGTAGTTATAATTGAAGCCAAAACCCCAACCGGTCCAGGGGCTGTAGTGCATATTGAACCCCCATGTGAACGGACGGGCATAGTAGTGATTGCGGAACCAGGGACGGTAATAATGCCCGGTACCGTATATCACTGTGGGACCGTACACATAGGCATTCATGTACCCCGGCGTATATCCCATATATACATAATCAGGCGTAATATCATAGATATACACATACTTCATGCCGTATACCGGGTACCTGGGAGGTATCAGGGAGACATTGTAGGGTCTGCTTACACTCACCGCCCAGGGACCCATCGGACTGTAAGACTGAAACCATACACCATTATCTACAACATAATATGCATTTCTCCATCTCAGCACCTGCCCCGATGTATTTATTGCGTAAGCCATATCTGTTCCGTCAATATCCTCAAATTGGGGATCTCCGTCATATTCCACATTTGCAGTAGCCGTTTTACGGTCTACCTTGGCTGTTTGCGGCACCTGCGCATCCAGCACGGCGTCTTGTGCAGCCGTTGTGCCTGCCACGCTGGACAACACATTGTCTTTAGGAGAGCCTTCCGGGATCTTAGCAAAATCCGCCGGAAGCTTATCGGAAGCGGTATACTGCCATTTCCCGCTCAGGGAAGAAGAACGGTACCATCTGCCGGAAAGCAGCACATAGTACTGCTGACCGGTTACATCCATGAATATATCGTTGTCCGAGTTTTTGATGAACAGGAGGCTTGTCTGCTGAACCGGCACAAAATCAGGCTCACCGTTTGACTGCAGTAATTCCGCCGGTTCTGTGCTCACAATGATATTGGATATTACATAATCTTTTTCTTCCTGTTGCACATTATTTTCCTTATTGGACTGAACGATCTCGGCTTCTATTGCAGACAGCGAAGCAGGTACATTGGTAGTGATGGCATAGGGACCTGTAGCCGCTTTTGCCATATACCAGTGTTTGCCACCATACAGGTAAAACTGCCCATTGGTTTTTATAATATTAAAAGGTGTATTTACTACGGTCTCTACGTTCCATTGGCTGTTTTTCTGCAGCCTGGGAGCACCATCTATTACCACCAGCAGAGATGGCTTGTCGGCATAAATGATCTTCGGCGGGTTGTTATTATACGATGCGGTCAGTTGCTGCTGATCCTGGTTTTGTTTCAACAACCCGTTTATATCTTTTTCAGGTAACACGAGGTTCCATTTGCTCATGCCTTCTTTCAATGCATTTTGCAAAAAAGAGGCACGTCCGGCATTGTCTTCATCCGGCAGCTTGATATTGGTGACATTGATTTCATCGAAAAAAACTTCCTTACCCTGGGACCTGGCGTCCGCTGTGATCCAGATCATCCCGAAGACGGGGTCTGCTTTATCTTTTCCCGTAACAGATATTGCAGCATTTGCCTGCATGATGCCGTTATCAAATGATTCCGGTTGCCATTGATATACCTTTATAAGGTCACCTTCGGTGGTTGTTACGGTTTTGGGCCATTCACTCTGCGACATGCCGTCGGGGGCGTATACCATACTGGAAACCAACGCCAATATGAGGGTGTAAATAGCTTTCATAATTGTAAATTTTAATGATACCTGTATGACTGTAATAACAGTCGTTCGTTTAAACTTTAAATTAATAAAATACCCAGCTTCCCGCTACCAATATATGTTAATGTTAAGCCATAAGTAGCTTTATTATCTTTTGCTATCGATTAGCAACGGAGTGGTGGGATAAAAAGTTACAGTAGAGGTTGTTAAAGCGTGCAACAGGGTTCCGAACCAGTGTTGTCCGGTAAAAGTTTTGGATGGTCCAAAAGTTGTTGTCTGTTGCGGATATCGGGCGGGTAAACAGGTGTATTTGGATAGCAAGGGGTATTTTTAAGTTTTGAACAATTGAAGATTGAAGCTATTTTCTGGTTTAAAAGCTTTCAGGAGTGCTTTTTCGGATGCATTTAAAAATACTTTTAAATTTATATAGGTAAAAAGATGTATTCTTATCAGGACTCGTAGATTTGAAAACGCCCACCTTTTAGCAGTAGTCTTTTTTATAAGATTAACTATAAAATCAGCGATCATAGCACACCATATCTGTATTTTAATGGCATTTTCCGTATCGCCCAGAAAGTAACGCAATGGATAGTTTTGCTTCATTCTTTTAAACAATGTCTCAATCTGCCAACGCTTCCTGTACAGACCTGCAATGGTTTGAGGCGCCCTTTTAAAGTCATTGGTGAGGAACTCGTAAATTTTGTCAGATGCTTCATCGCGATAAGTGATGAGCCTGGTAAGTATCTTATACCTTGCTTTTTGCCCCACCCATACAAGTTGATCGCTGATAATGTGCCTTTGAGAGGCGTTTACAACATTATCCTGGCAGACTTCTATTGCAAAGGCTTTACGAAGCCTTGTGATCCAGGTTATTTTTTTATCCGTAAGCCGTTGAAAACTGGACAGGTCATGATATCCCCTGTCAAACAGTACGATAGAGCCGCTGGGGAGGCTTATTTCTTTAAGGAAGGGAGAATCATTGGCGGCTGCCTCGCTAAAGCGGATAAAGCAAGGGATATCCTGATCACTTCTCAACATGGCATGTACTTTAATCCCTCCTTTACGCTTGCCGTTAGCTGGGGGCATCCCTCCTGTTCTCAACACCTCCTGGAACAGACTGATGATGGTAGAGTCAACCATATAGAGTCTTCGATGACGGCTGTCCGGTAAAAGACCGGCATACCGCTTAAAGAGACTGTAATAAACAGCCTCAAATACACCAGATGACCTACGGTTATTGGCATCAGACAAGGTGCTTCTGCGGGGAGGATACTTTACTCCCAAATGTAATAACCGCTGTTCGGATGCCAGCATACCGCTAACGACCTCCCGTAAGGAATGGCAATCATTAAATATGGCATATAAAAGGCTGACCAGGTGATCATAGGTGTTAAACCGCTTGCAATAACGATCTGCCTTATGTGCCAGCGCTATTTTGGCAAGTATATCTTTGGGGATCAATTTTAGCAACTGGCTGAAGATCGGCTGTCCGGTAAAAAAGGTACTTTTGTTCATTGGAATTTTTTTGTGTGGTAACTCAAAAATACCAATCCCGGAGGTCGAAAGACCTCCTTTTTTATACCCACAAAAATAGTTTCCACGGACAACACTGGTTCGGAACCCTAAAAAGCCGGATTGCAGGCCAGGGGGGGTTATGTATCGGTTGGTGCGGACACCAGACCGATAGGTTTTTCCCATCCGCCACGATTTTCTACTGGCCAGGTGTCTTCATGTGGCGACATGCAACCGGGCGACCGCAGCCCCGGCACATGTTGTTTATCGCTGATTTTTGATGAGAAGAGTTCTACCTTCCGCATCCCCTGTTATGTAATAGAATCAAACGGCTGCTCTTCTTCCTGCACTTCAAACTGCATGTCATTCAGCTTTTTGTACAGTCCGTTTTGCTGCATCAGCGTTGTATGTGTCCCTTCCTCCACGATGGCGCCATGGTCTATCACAATGATTTTATCCGCATTCCGGATGGTAGACAAACGGTGCGCAATAATAAAAGAAGTTCTCCCTTCCATCAGGTTATCCAGGGCCTCCTGCACCAGTTGCTCGCTTTCACTGTCCAGTGATGAGGTGGCTTCATCCAGCACAAGGATGGCCGGATCTTTAAGAATGGCGCGGGCAATGGCTATGCGTTGCTTTTGTCCACCGCTAAGCTGGATGCCCCTTTCTCCTACCAGGGTATCATATTTTTCGGGAAAGCTGTTGATAAAGCCCGCAGCATTTGCCTTTTGGGCAGCTGCCACAATTTCTTCCTCGCCGGCGCCCGGTTTGCCGTAGGCGATATTTTCCCGTATGCTGCCGCCGAACAATTGTACTTCCTGCGGCACCAGGGCCATCTGCATACGCAACTGTGTCAGCGGGAAGCTGTCTGCACTTTTTTCGTCAAAATAGATATGTCCTTCCTGCGGATGATAAAACTGTAGCAGCATACCGGCAATGGTTGATTTTCCCGCACCGCTGGGACCTACGATCGCTACGCTTTCGCCGCTTCTTGCAGAAAGCGAAATCTGCTTCAATACCTGTATGTCCTTCCGGGAAGGATAGCTGAAGCTCACATTTTCAAAACGTACATTTCCCTGTATGCTGTAGTTAATATCTTTTTCTGTTTTAGTGAGAGCAACCGGCTCCCCTTCTCCCCGTAAGATATCTCTTACCGCCTTGGTGGCGCCCAGCGTTTTCTGCAGTTGGCTGAACATATCGGCGAAACCGGCAAAAGTGCCGCCGACAAACCCGGAGAATACCACGAACATCACGAGAGAGCCAAAGCTGAGCTCGCCGGTCTGGATCATCCTGGCGCCATACCATATCACAAAGGCAACAGCGCCGAATACACTAAAGATCATAAAGGAAATAAAGGCGCCGCGGTAACGGGCGTTGGAAATGGATAGGTTAACAGATGCGCCGATACTTTTTACAAACCGGCCGATCTCCAGGAACTCGTTGGTAAAGGCTTTCACTACCGTAATTCCCTGGAAAGTTTCATTCACGATCGTACCGCTTTCCGCGAGCTGATCCTGCACCTTTGAAGCCAGCTTGCGGATACGTTTCCCGAAGATCACCGCCAGGATGGCGATCACCGGCACTACCGACAACATGACCAACGCGAGCTTGGCCTGGATCCAGAAAATAAATATCAGCCCTATCAACAAGGTAAAGATCCCTCTCAGAAATTCCGCCAGTGTAAAAGATACTGCTTCCTGTATCTGTGCCAGGTCCGATGCCAGGCGGTTGCTCAGGTCGCCTACCCTTCGTTCTGCATAAAAGGCCATCGGCATGATGAGCAACCTGGAATAAACATCCTTACGCATATCCGCCAGCGATTTTTCCCCCACGTATGTCAGCAGGTATACCCGCATGTAAGAAAAAAATGTCTGCACGGTGAGCTGAAGAAAGATCAGCAGCAGCGTGGTATTGAGGCTCCAGTGTATGTCGTTCAGGTTGAACCCGAAGGCAGAAACACCGGCGCCGGGGCTAACGGAGGCAGCGTTGCCCGGGGCTGCCGCATCGATCATTTTACCCAAAAATAAGGGAAACAAGCTGGTGGTAAAAGCAGATAAGGCTATAAAAACAAGGCTTGCAATAAAACGCCCCCGGTAAGGTTTGAGGTATGAAAAAAGCACCAGCGCCTCCCGCAGGTTTTCCTTATTGATCTTTTCTTTGGGAGAACCTTTTCCTCCGTTGTCATTTCTTGCCATACTTAAATTATGAAGTTACAAACTGCCGGTAAAAGGATGCAGTAAAGGTGCAGGACTCTGGCACCGAATCATAACATTTATTGATACAGCTCCAGCAGGCCGTCCGGTAAAACTACATGTACTTTTTTCTGCTTATTGTCTATTTTTCGCAAGGTTGCGTCGTGCAAAGGTATTAAAGCTTCGTTGCCGTTTATTATTACCTTACAAAGCAGTTGATGGGGTTGTTCTATCACCTCGGATATTTCTCCAACAGGGTTACCCTCGTTTATCAGCGTATATCCCAGCAACTGGATGGGAGCAGACTTCGAGACCAGCTTTTTGAAATCTTTTTCCAGCAGCCAGACCTCTTTTTGTATAAGCAGTGAAGCCTGTTCACGGGTGTGTATTCCCTCCAGCTTCACCAGCACATCTCGTTCGTTCCGGGCTTTGGCATATTCGATGAAGTAAGGGATCGGCTTATCTTTTTTTTCTTCTATAAACACAGCGGATACATCTTTGAGTCCCGTCTTTTTGCCAAGACTATGGGTAATGATCACCTCCCCCGCAACACCAAAAGCAGATACTATTTTCCCGATATTGAAATATTCGCT
>Ga0222419_100636_pt1 | contig 24372 bp, 19 predicted proteins | sample 1B20Ametagenome_FD_182474 | JGI IMG/M metagenome (GOLD analysis project Ga0222419, IMG submission 182474) | Enriched microbial communities from leaf-cutter ant dump, University of Wisconsin, Madison, United States - 1B20A (version 2) | ecosystem: Environmental > Terrestrial > Nest > Insects nest... | reverse complement strand
GAAAAGAAAACATTTTAAAATCGGATTGCCTTTAATGGCATTTCTTATGGCAGGCGCAATGGCTTTCACTACATCAAGCAGCGTGCAGGAAGAAGCAAATTTGGTCACTGGGTACATTTTTCAGAATCAACAATGCAAATCCACCTCGATGGATTGTAATGAGCTCCCGGGGGCTCAATGTACATATTTAGGGCTGGATGTTTACAGGTATCAGGATGCGGGAGGTACCTCTTGTTCTGTGCCATTAAGTCACAGAAAGTAAGCTTCTATTATAATTCAGGTAAAAAGAAGTGCAATCTTCTTTTTCCTGAATTTTTTTACTTAGAAAGTAGGTGTTTTTGAAGCATCTGTCAAAACAAATTTATCATTATTTAAAATTAATTATTATGAAAATGGATATTAAAAAGGGATTGCCGATACTTGCATTTATGATAGCGGGTACATTGGCCTTTACAACTGAAAAAGATTCATCGGAAAATACAGCTTTTGACACGGGATATATTTACCAAAATAATCAGTGTATATCAGCTCCTAAGAATTGCGCACCAGCAGGTGGTATTGTATGCACATATCTTGGGTTGAATGTCTTTAAAAAGAGAATTAATGCAACATCTTGTGAAGAGGTCTTGTATGAGTGGCAATAACTATCCAGCCTCCTATAGTGCTGACAAAACAGATTGTTGTCAATTGCATTGAAAAGCTTGTAGATAGTTAACAGAATTTCCAAGACTTTATCACGAAATAATAAAGTCTTGGAATTCTTATGTTTATTTCTGTGAATCCTTTTTTTTCATACTTAGGGTCTCATTAAGTGCCCGGTTAGCTCGATAAATGTGTTGATTAATCGCTGAGGTGCTTATAGAAAGCATCTCACTTATTTCCTTATAACTTTTCCCTTCCAGTTTATGAAGCGTAAAAACCTCGCGCTGTCTGGCCGGTAAAGCATCCAATGCTTGTTTCAGAATGACCATATCTTCTTTATTGATGATTTTTGCATCTGCTGAATCAGATGGTAGAGTATTAGACGATAGATAGCTTCTAAGTTGTATGTCCCGGTTTGCTTTTCGGAAAATATCTATAACCTTGTTGCGTGCCATGCTGTATAGTAATGGGGCAATAGGGCGATTTGCATCGACCCGGCTGCGAATCTCCCAAAGCTTTAAAAACAAATCCTGCATGATATCCTGTACCAGTTCATCGGACTTTAGTAAACTGAGTATTTTTGAGGCAAGGAGGGCCTTATGATGGTCATACAACTGATGAAATGCGCTTGCATCACCATTGTTTAGCCGTAGCAACAGCTCCTTTTCATCAATTGTATTAATATCCTTCATAATAAGTGAAACCTAAAGGTAAAGATTAACTATCAAATAAAGAAATATTATCCTCTGTGAAGCCTTTCTATCACGGGTTTCAGAGATTTATAGAATAGACTATAAACATACATATTAGTATATATTGCTATATTTACAATTACTTATCAAGACTACTATTTACTAATGAATGCTTCAGAACCATATAATGAGCGTGAGATATTGCTCCGTTTTCGAAACGGTGACGAACGGGCCTTTCAAAAAATATATGAGCGGTACAAAGACCCTTTGTATAGATTCATTAAAAGCTACGTAAAGGAAAGAGAATATGCAGAAGAAATCGTTCAGGATTCATTTGTAAAGCTATGGCAGGTTAGAGTCAATATTGATATGAACCAACCTTTTGAAGCGTATCTCTTTACGATTTCCAAGAGAAAGATTTACCGTTTCTTAAAAAAAGCTGCTGTTGACAGAGAACTTCGTGAAAACATTTTCTGTACAAATCAGATAAATCTCGCTATGATAGAGCAGTCAACGGATTGGCAGAGCTATGAGCATCTTGCTAAAGCTGCCATAGATTCTCTGCCGGAAAAACGGAAAAAGATTTTTTTACTGTTATTCGAAGATGGGCTTACCTATGCTGAAATCAGCAACAGGCTTGAAATTTCACCAAGTACAGTCAGAAGTCAGGTTCAATCTGGCTTAAAAGATATACGCCAATACTTCAGGGCCAACAGCGATTTATATTTTCCGTTTTTTCTTGCCATGTTCTTAGCGTCTTCGTGAAAACCATGTTTTAAAGTTAAACTTATGTTAATTGTGTATTAAAATTAAGTTAACGAATAGACAAAACACCTTTTCTGGGGCTATTACCTATATAAGCCAAAACATTGCTTCAATTGGAAAGACAAGAATACATACATGAGCTGATGATAAAATTTGCAGCTGGAACCTGCACAGAACAGGAGCTGCAAAACCTGCTCAATCATTTCCGCGAAAACGAAGATAATCCCGATATTATCATTCCCGATTATAACAAAATTGAGCATCTGTTTCCGGAGGAATCACTTGGCGAGGAAGCAAGCCGGAGAATATTTTTGGAAATAAAGAAAAATATAAAGCACAAACAGAAAAGGCTTCGTTTAAAAAAATACTACCGGGTAGCAGCACTGATCGCATTATTGTTCTCGGTAGGGATAGTAGTGAGAGTATTGCTGAACAAACCCGATTTGGAGGTATTTGACCCGCATAGCGAACACATCACCCTTGTAAATGAAAAAGGCGAAGTACAAATCATTGATCCCGAAGCAGTCAAAATCATCAATACTGCTGCGGGTACGGCCGACCAGAACAGGACAACAATGGTTTTTTCGGGTAGCAGCGATGATACAAAACTTGTATATAATACCATCCGGGTGCCTTACGGCAAAACATTCCGAATCGTACTTTCTGACGGCACTGCTGTTGATCTGAATGCGGGCACTTCGGTTACTTTTCCCGTCAATTTTATAGAAAGTGAACCCAACCGGAATGTAACGATGGTAGGAGAAGCCTTCTTTGATGTAACAAAAGATGTGAAACACCCTTTCGTCGTACACACCGATGAAATGGATGTGAAAGTATTGGGTACGGCATTCAACGTATCCAACTATCCCGAAAGCAAGACTTCAGATGTAGTGTTGGTGAGAGGAGCAGTAACCCTGAACGGAAAATACGATAAGGAATCTTCCATATTCAATTCTGTGAATCTATCACCCGGTGAAAAAGGTAGTTTTCATAAGGAGAATGGACAAATGGAAAAACAAAAAGTAATCAGTGGCATATACACTGCGTGGATTAAGGGTGAGCTTGTTTTTCGTGATACATCTTTTGAAAATATACTTATTATGTTGGAGCGTAAATTCAATGTAAAGATTATAAATCACAATAAAGAAATTGCTAAAGAAGTATTCGATGCAAGTTTTAAAGAAGACAAAATTGAAGTAATACTCAACTATTTTAAATCAACCTATGGTATAACCTATATCCGGGATAAAAACAATATTATCATTAATTAAAAATCGACGCCTATGAAAAATTGAAAGAAATTAAACAATGTGAGAACAAGCGTTAACGCTATAACAAGCAGAAAAACCGGGAAATGTGGGGCATTCCCCGGTAATTAAAACGCGATTAAATGAATTAACCACTAATAATAATTAAAAGTATGAAAAATATTTTTAACCACGCTATTCCTGCGTGGCAATTACATCAGATCAAACTAAAAATGAAACTAAGCGTTATTTTGACATTGGTTTTGCTGATTCAGGTACAGGCAAATATTCTATATGGCCAGCAAGATCGCATTACGCTCAGAATGAACGATAAAACGGTCGGAGAATTGATCGACCGTATTGAAAATGATACAGAATATAGGTTTACATATAAAGTAAAAGATGTAAACAAGTCTCGGATCATCAATGTGAATTTTACAAATGTAACAATTGAGGAATTGCTTCAAAAAGTATTCGGTAACACTGCTACTGCATGGTCACTTTCAGGAAATCAGATATTCCTGACACAAAAAAAGCAAGATACTTCCCAAATAGGTAAGTCCAATGGCAGTAACATAAGCACAATCAATTCAAAAATTACAGAAATCGGGCAGGAACCGGTAACCGGAATAGTCTCCGATGCAGGTGGCCCTATGCCCGGAGTGGTCGTCTCTGTAAAGGGAAAGAATATTTCGACCATAACAGATGACTTTGGTTATTTCTCTATAGAGGCCAACTCCGGCGATATACTCGTATTCTCTTACCCGGGATATGATATTATGGAAGCTGCTGTTGGCTCCCGGACCAGCTTTGCCATAGAACTGCAGGAATCCGTCACCGAACTTGAAAACGCAGTTATCAATGCTGGCTATTATACCGTAAGAGATAGAGAACGCACCGGCAGTATTTCAAGAATAACCGCTAAAGAAATTGAAAACCAGCCCGTAAATACAGCCATGGATGCACTCCAGGGACGAATAACGGGCGTTGATATAATTTCAACAACAGGATTAGCGGGAGGTGGATATGAAATTCGTATAAGAGGGCAAAACAGTATCGCAGCTGGCAACGAACCACTATTTGTGATAGATGGTGTGCCTTACGATATGGGAAGCCTTTCAAATGTTGACCTCAGTGTAGGTGTTTTGTATAAGGGATTGATCAGTCCGCTAAATACACTTGATCCATCTACAATAGAATCAATCGAGGTGCTGAAGGATGCGGATGCAACAGCTATCTATGGTTCCCGCGGGGCGAATGGAGTAGTATTGATTACAACCAAACAAGGAAAAAAGGGAAAGACTGCTGTTTCGATAGAAGCATCGACTACATTGGTTTCCACTACCCTTTTGCCTGATTTGTTGAATACACAACAGTACTTAGCCATGCGTAGGGAAGCTCTCGCAAATGATGGTTTTACAGAATATCCTTCGGATGCCTACGACGTGAACGGTACATGGGATCAAAATCGCTATACCGACTGGCAAAAAGAGCTAATCGGAAATACAGCTTTCAATAACAGCGTGAGGTTTACGGTTTCAGGCGGTGGCGAACAGACAAAGTTTTTGGTTGGAGGTTCTTTTATGAAGGAAAATACTGTATTTCCGATGAATTTTAATTATAAGCGAAATACTGCATTTGTAAATATAAGTCATTCTTCTAAAAATGAGCGTTTTCGAGTACAGTTCTCAGGGAATTATGGACAGGATAATAATTTTTTACCAACTTTCGACTTAACGAGAAGGTCAAGAATTTTGCCTCCGAATGCGCCTGCATTGTATAATGAGGACGGAACGTTAAATTGGGAAAACAATACATGGGATAATCCATTGGCAGCTCTTAATGCTACATATCGAAACAATGCAAACAACCTGATGGCCAACTCCGTCGTCAGTTATGAAATATTTAAAGGTTTGACGCTTAAAACTAATATGGGGTACAATAGCTCAGATATGATTGAAAATTGGTTTCAGCCCAATACTATAAGGAATCCTGCATGGGGAGTGACAAGTGCTTCATCTACTGCAAAAAGAAACAACGGACAGAGAAACTCTTGGATATTGGAGCCACAGTTGGATGCTTTTTATAAAGTTGGGCCCGGAAATTTGAATGTTTTAGTCGGAGTCACTCTTCAGGAAGAGAATTATGAATCACTTACTTTATCTGCTTATGGATTTCCCGACAATAGCTTGATTAATAATTTCAGTGCAGCATATGATGTACAGGTATCTCGTGAGCAGGCTTCTCAATACCGATATATGGCAGCTTATGGTCGTATCAATTATAATTTGTTGGGTAAATATATCCTGAATTTGACTGGTCGTCGTGACGGTTCAAGTCGTTTTGGTCCGGGCAGACAATTTGCAAACTTCGGAGCTGTTGGAACAGCATGGTTGTTTTCAAAGGAGCAATTCATGGAAGAGATAGCATGGTTAAGTTCGGGTAAACTTCGTGCCAGTTATGGTACTACAGGCAATGACCAAATTGGTGATTATCAATTTTTAAGCACTTATACAATTACCGATGGAAACTATGACGGTAACATGGGGTTAAATCCTACCCGTTTGTTCAATCCGTATTTTGCTTGGGAAAAAAGTCGCAAAATAGAAGTTGCATTGGAAGCAGGTTTTTTTAAAGACCGGATAAACTTTGAAGTGGCTTATTACAATAATCGTTCAGATAATCAACTTTTGGGAATCCCCTTACCAGGTACTACGGGCTTCACTTCAATCAATGGCAATTTAGATGCAACAATAGAAAACTCAGGTTGGGAAATTTCTTTCCAATCCACAAACTTCAGAAATAAAGACTTCAGATGGAATACATCATTGATGTTGACTGTTCCAAAAAATAAACTGATTGCTTTTGATGGATTGGAGAATTCTACTTATGCCAACCAATTGGTCATTGGTCTTCCTATTTCTATATGGAGGTCATATTTATTGACCGGGGTTAACCAGGAGACAGGTCTTTTTGAGTTTGAAGACTTCAATGGTGATGGTATCATTTCTATCGAGGACAGGCAATATAATGTAGATCTGACGCCAAAGTTTTATGGTAGCATTGTTAATAATATTCAGTATAAAAGATGGAATCTGGATTTTATGTTTCAGTTTGTGAAGAAAAAAGCATTTAATGAATTTTACACATCAGAACCACCGGGTCTGATGCTAAATCACTCAACCGGAGTTCTCGACCATTGGCAAGAGCCGGGTGATAATGCGTTTATGCAACTTTATACTACCGGATGGAATTTTGACGCCTATATGGCATACTCACAATTTACATCAAGTAATGCAGCAGTTTCTGATGCTTCATTTATTCGCCTGAAATCGCTGTCTTTATCATACAGTCTTCCGTTGGAGAACCGAGGAACTTCCAAATGCACAATTTTTGTGCAGGGGCAAAACCTTTTAACCTTTACTAAATTCACAGGTGGTGATCCCGAAGGGCAATTCACCTATTTACCACCTGTAAAACGTGTCTCTTTTGGTGTCAAACTGGAATTCTAACCATTAAAAAATTAATTGTATGAAAACAAAAATTAAAAATATAATAATACCGTCAGATTTCATTATAATCTTAGTGGTATTCACATCTTGTCTGTTCAATAGCGGGTGTGAGGACTTTATTGATGTAGAAGACCCTATCGGTCAAATCCCTAATCAAAATGTTTTTGAAAATGAAGAAACAGCAGTTTCAGCGGTTACTTCTATGTATGGAGTTTTGCGAGATGAAGTATTGCTTACCGGTAATCAAATCGGTATGAGCCTGTTAACAGGAATATATAGTGATGAACTGGATTTTTATGGTTTTGCCGGAACAGTTGGCGATCCTTTTTATCGACATCAAATTATTGCTTCAAACGGTACAGTTGCATCTATCTGGAATAGTACATATAATCTTATTTATATGAGCAATTCAGCAATTGAAGGTATCGAAGCTTCTCAAAATCTTTCTGTAGAAATAAAAGAACAGTTGATTGGCGAAGCTCTTTTCATCAGGGCACTTTGTCATTTTTATTTAGTCAATCTTTTTGGCGATGTTCCATATATCACCACGACAGATTATTTGATCAATAAGGATGTATCCAGAATGAGTTCTGATGAAGTTTACAATCTGATTATATCTGACCTACTTAAAGCAAAAGCGAAGCTTGGCACTGAATATATTTCCGGTGAAAGAATCAGAGCCAATCGTTTTGTAGTTTCGGCAATGCTTGCTCGTGTCTATCTTTATAGATCAGAGTGGGCTAAGGCAGATTCCGAATCATCCGAGTTAATCAATAATCCTGGTATATTTCATCTTGAATCTGATTTGAATGAAGAATTTTTAAAAGGAAGTTCTTCAGCTATTCTACAGTTAAAACCCAAAAATGAAGGTGATAACACAAAAGAAGCGGATACTTTTCTATTTGCAGTCGGACCTCCTCTTTTAGTTGCACTTAACCCTTCATTTGTTGCAGCATTTGAAAGTGGTGATGACCGAAAAGAGAGCTGGATTAATGAGCTTGCAGATGGAAATGAAATATGGTATATGCCATTTAAATACAAAACAACCGAAAATACAGGAACAACCGTTGAATATTCAATTGTGTTTAGATTAGCAGAACAATATCTGATTCGTGCAGAATCTCGATTACACCAAGGTAATCTGGCAGGAGCAAAACAAGATATAAATATTATACGCAATCGTGCTGGTCTTGCAGATACAAATGCCGGCTCTACAGAAGAGATTATGGAAGCTATCTTGAAAGAAAGACGATTTGAACTATTTACAGAGCATGGACACCGGTGGTTTGATCTGAAAAGGTTAGAAAAGGCGGGAGAAATACTTGCCCCATTAAAGCCTAACTGGAAGTCGACTGATATTCTTTTTCCGATTCCTGAAGCCGAACTGTTGATAAATCCGAATCTTGCGCCACAGAATCCTGGTTATTAAAAATTAGTAATTCATCCGTGGTACGGCTACTGGATAAAGGGTATGGTAAAGTTTTGTGTTAATTTTAATTATTCCAATGCTGCCTTAGTCCTGATAGATTTCTATGTCCTCATAGCATCTTGAAAATCCCTTAAAGAATTTAAAGGAAATAACCGTGCCGCGGATTTTAAAAATGCCTGAAAATGTACAACAGAAAAAACTTTAAATATTTTTTTCATTTATTAGTTGTGTATTTATTACTATTTGCTCTCGTTGATGCAGAAGCACAAAATGCAGGAAAGAATAAATACACAACCGAACTGGACTCCTTATGGAGTAATAACACTTATATAACCAACCTGAGTGCCGATGGAAATTGGATGATATTCAAAGAGTTATTTCATAAAAAGGAAAATAAACTATTTCTTTCCAATACTGCAGGATCATATAAACTCGGGCTTGATTACTCTGAAATGATCGAGTTTTCAAGTAATAGTAAGTGGGTTGGTGCTCTTACACTATCGAAAAAACTAAGCTTGGTTAATTTGGATAATAAATCCATAAATGACTTTTATGATGTCATCTCATTTGCTTTTAGCAATGACGGTCGTTTTATTGCGATACAAAGGAAAAGTCATGAATATGAAAAAACATTAGAAATTCGTGACCTTTATAATAATGATACTCATATAATTTATGGAGTTGATGAATACAAATGGAACAACGCAAAAAATATATTGGCTGTTACTCGTGAACAAAATGGATTGTCCGGAATATTGTTTTACGAAGCAACAACAAAAACCGAAAAAGTAATTGCTGAAAACGATAAGGGGTACTTCTCAAATATCATTTGGAATACCTTGGGCGATAAACTTGTGTTTTTGGAAGCTGAAAAAGAACAGAAGAAAATATATTTACAAGACATTAAAGGAGGTCAACAAGTGCTGGATAGCCAATCTGTTCATGCAGTATTTACTGACTCAACAATTGCTGACAAGGAGATACAGATATCTGAAGATGGCAGGAATGTCTTTTTTTACCGTGAATTGATTGATTGTAAAATAACAAATGATAAAGACTTAGAAATATGGGATACGGCAGCCCCCTGGATATATCCTAAATTGACGGATTACGATATGCATGAGCGCCCGTTTCTCTTGGCTATGTGGGATACCACTACGGGGCGTTTACTCGAAATAGCGGATATTGAAACACCAATGGTAAAGTTCAATCCTGATCACAAACATGCAATTGTATATAATAAACTGACCTATGCGCCTCAGTACAAGCAGTTTGAAGATGTGGATCTGTATGTTGTAGATTTTCGGAGTGGTAAAAAATCGCTAATCGCCAAGAAAATATATACTGATACCAGGTATTTTTTATTCTCGCCTTCCGGTGATTATTTAGTTTATTTAAAGAACAATGATTGCTGGATTTATGACGTAAAGAATAAGCGTACTGTTAATATAAGCAAAGATCAGAGATATTCGTTTTTTGATTTAGAGCGTCGTCGTACAGAAGATGCAGAACCTTATGGAAGACCAGCTTGGTCATCTGACGAAAAATATGTCATTCTGAAAGATAAGTACGATATCTGGCTTATGGGAACAAACGGCAAAGAAAAGAAAAAGCTTACTTCGGGAAGGGAGGAAAAAATTTCATACGGTATTTGGAGGGATGATTCAAAATATCTCATATCATTAAAATATTGTACAGGGTTTGCTTATGATGTTCACGACCCGCTACTATTAACGATGACTGGCGACGATTTAAAAACCGGATATGCATTATGGTTTCCTCAAAAGGAACTGGTGAAATTAGTTTACGGTCAGTATAAAGTAGAAGAAGCGTTAGTTGCTTCTGATAAAAGTAAATTTGTTTTTAAGCGATCATTTTTTAATCAGCCTCCGGGTATTTATTCATTCAATTTGAATAATGCGGCACCCCAGCTCGTTTATCAAAGTAATATAGACCTGTTTGATTACGATCTGGGATTCTTCGAAACGATAAAATACAAGGTTGACAGCACTTCTTTAAAAGGGGTATTGATTTACCCCGCTGCTTTCAATCCTAAAAATAAGTACCCTATGATTAGCTGGATATATGAAAATAATTCCCATCAGGTATTTTATTTCAGTCCTCCAGCTGATTATAGTGCTATTGGTTTTAATATTTTACATTATGTTATTAATGGTTATTTCGTTTTTCTACCCGATTTGGCATACGAAATTGGTGATCCGGGCAAATCTGCTTTAGCCTCATTGGAAAGTGCTATTGAAGAAGTTCTCAAAAATCCATCTATTGATAAAAAAAGATTGGGTTTATACGGGCATTCTTGGGGTGGATATGAAACAGCCTATATTGTTACTCAAACCGACACATTTGCAGCAGCAGTCGCCGGATCCGGAATAATGGATTTGGTCAGTCATTATCACGATATTGCGTGGGATTTTGAAAAGGATCAAATGTGGAGATATGAAGGCTATCAAATGAGGATGGGGAATTCCTTTTATAAAATAAAGGATAAATTTTTTCAAAATTCACCACTATACAATGTTGAAAATCTTCATACTCCGCTTCTGTTGTGGGTGGGGCAAGAAGATGGTAATGTAAACTGGTACCAGAGTATTTTTATGCATCAGGCAATGAGGAGATTAAAAAAGCCGGGAAAATTATTACTTTTTAAGCATGATGGCCATTATATTTATGAATGGAGCAGGCGAAGAAAATTAACTCAGGAAATCTATAATTGGTTTAGCCACTATTTGCAATAATAAGAGGTAAATATTGATTATAGTTATCGGCATTTACTTTCAATTACTGCATTATGAATTTATTTTAGCTATTTTTTCAGTTTACTGTCATACTTTCCTTCTTTTAAGCGTAATAATATAAGGGGGTATTATTACCGCTCGATTTACAATATATGACAGATAAAAAATACATACAAGAGCTACTTGATAAATTCATAAGTGATCACTACACCGATGATGAGTTAGACGAACTTCTCAAGTACGCTGCTCAGCATGAAGACGATCAGCAGTTAGGCGAATTGATTGATCAATATTTAAGTAAGGAAACAAGCAATCTGCCGGAAAAACGCCGTTTGCGTAAAATCATTTCACATACTGATAAAGTATTGAATCAAGAGATACCTGATCCTAATAAAAAAGTAAAAAAAATCTACCGAAGCCCAATGGTGTTTTGGAAAAGATGGATGACTGCGGCAGCTATTTTGCTTCCTGTACTTTTTATCTCGATATACCTGCTCTATGATAGTCCTGTTAAAACCATATCCATTACTGCTTCAGGGGGACAGATTCAATCGGTTAATTTACCCGATGGCAGCCAAGCCTGGCTAAATTCAGGTGCCACTATTTCCTTTCCTGAAAAATTTGGCAAAAACCAACGTAGTGTTAACCTCACTAATGGTCAGGCTTTTTTTGAAGTTACCCGCAATGAGCAAAAACCATTCGTTATTGATGCCGGTGGATTTTCCATTGAAGTATTGGGTACCTCCTTCGAAGTAACCACTTTTGAAAACTTTGACAGGGCAAGCGTGTCGGTAAAAACAGGAAAAGTAAAGGTTAATACCGAAGTAACACAAATAAACAGCCCGACCATCCTGTCGGCCAATCATAAGGCAACTATCAATATTGCTACCGGAAACATAGAAACCACTGAAATAGACAGTGAAGACATAGCAGGATGGAGAGATAATATGTTGGTTTTTTCGGCAGATGAATTCGGGACGGTTGTTGAAGCGCTTCAACGAAAATATAATGTTCGTATCGATCTCAAAAGGCCTGAACTTCTTCATGAAAAAATAACACTGAGGCTTGATGATCAACCTGTACAAACAGCCATTGAAATATTGAGTATATCCAGCAATTTTAAATATGAATTTATCAATGATTCCACCATAGTGATAAAATAGTCAACAGATATTCGCTCAAAAAGCTCTAATCTGTCAATAAATAGGAAAAAATAAAGCCCGCTGCGTATAAGCTTGGAACCTTCGGCAGCAGGCCTTGTTCAATTATTAAAATTAAACCTTACAAAAATGGGGAAAACTTATGGCATTTCCATACATTCTTTACAAATCATGCGTATTTCTTCAATACTCATATTTCTTCAGCTATTTGCTGTGTATCTATTCGCAGCGCACGATACCAATGCCCAACTCATAAGTATTGCAACTGATCGTGCTTCTGTACGGGAAGTTTTTAGCCAGATTGAGAAGCAGGCAAAATTTACCTTCTCTTACCAAGAGAGCACAATAAAAGAGACACCGACTATTACGCTTTACATTAAAAATAAGCAACTTACAGAAGTTCTGTTTGAGCTAAGCAAGAAAACTGATCTTAATTTTAAGCAAATAGGGAAGGTGATAGCGGTTACTAAAATTAAGAAAGACGGGCCTCAGAAGGAGAATGGATTGCACTTAAAACCAATTAAAGCTGTGCAAGATTACGAGATGATTTCTACTCAGGACACCATCCGGGGAAAAGTGATAAACGAAAGTAGAGAGCCCCTAATTGGGGCAAGTGTGGCTGTAAAAGGGACAAAAACAGTTGCCATTACCGGTAATGACGGCGGGTTTGTATTACCAAATACAGAAAAGAATGCCACACTTATAATAACCTATGTTGGTTATGAAAGCAGGGAGGTTAATGCTAATAATACAGCAAATGTAATACTGGACAAAAAGAATTCTTATCTTGATGAAGTACAGGTAATACCTTACGGAACAACAACGAGAAGGCTTAATACCGGATCAATATCAAATGTATCTGCAAAAGAAATTGAACAACAACCAGTCGCTAATCCATTGGGTGCTTTGGTTGGTCGCGTTCCTGGATTAGTTGTTATTCAGCAATCAGGCGTACCAGGATCTTCATTCACGGTTCAGATACGTGGTCGCAACTCCATTAGACAAGGTTCACAGCCACTTATATTGATTGACGGAATACCATTTGCAGCAGGAAATGAAAACATTGGTTTAATTTCTTCAGCTATAACAAATTCTAACCAAAATAGTGGTGTCAGTCCATTAAATGGTATAAGCCCTTTAGACATTGAAAGTATTGAGGTATTAAAAGATGCTGATGCTACTGCTATTTATGGAAGTCGTGGTGCAAACGGAGTAATATTAATCACTACCAAAAAAGGTAAAGCGGGTAAAAGTCGGATTACTGCCAACTTTAATCAAGGCCATACCAGAGTTGGACAAAAACTTACTTTGCTCAATACTGATCAATATATAGAAATGAGGCAAGAAGCATTTGAAAATGCAGGAACCGTACCTAATACAACCAATGCTCCTGATTTAACACTTTGGGATAATAGTCGTTATACTGATTTTCAAAAAGAATTTATCGGAGGTACAGGAAAGTTGACTAATGCCAATCTTTCCCTTTCCGGTGGTTCTGAAGGGACACAGTATATGTTTAGTAGCAATTATAACCGTGAAACCAGCGTGTATCCCACACTTTATCCTAATCAACGAGGTGGATTTTTAACTAATATAACTCATAGGTCAGTTGACGATAGATTTAATGTTGCTTTCTCGGGAAATCTTACTTCTGTTGAGAACCGTTCGCCAAAAACAGACTTTACAACATATACATTTATAAGTCCAAACACGCCCTCGTTTTTTGATACTGATGGCAGTCTTAAATGGACAGAGGGAGGTGTACAATATGACAATCCCTATGCCTTCTTAAAAGAACATTATTCCATCCGTAATAATAATTTAGTCGCGAGCATGAATGCCTCGTATAAAATATTTTCGGGACTGTCAGCAAAGATCCTGTTAGGTTATAACCAACAGCATACAAATGAACAAGTGCTCTCGCCTGCCGAAGCAAAACGTCCTTCGTCATCTGATGTTGGACCGACTACTCAGGTAGGACGAAATCAGTTTAACAGTTGGAATATAGAACCACAAATTGAATATACAAATAAGCTCTGGAAAGGAAAACTAAATGCACTGTTAGGAACTACTTTTCATACGAGAAACAACAACAATCTGTATATAGAAGGTTCAGGGTATAGTAGTGATGCACTCATGGAAGCTCTCAACGCCGCGACGATCATTGATGGTAATTCATCAAAATCAGTTTATAGGTATCAAGCCCTTTTTGGACGTATTAATTACAACATTCTTGATAAGTATATATTTAACCTAACCGGACGTCGTGATGGTAGCAGCCGCTTCGGGCCAGGTAAACAATTCGCCAATTTTGGTGCTGTGGGTGCAGCCTGGATTTTTTCTACCGAAAAATGGATGAAAGAAGTACCAATATTGAGTTTTGGTAAATTGAGAGCCAGTTACGGTAGTGCAGGTAACGATCAGATTGGGGATTATCAATTTGTAGAAACTTGGAGCCCTCATAGTTCAACATATCAAGGTGCATCTACCTTAGTTCCAAACAATCTTTTTAATGCCGACTATGCATGGGAACGCAATAACAAGATAGAAACTGCATTAGATTTGGGCTTTTTTAAAGATCAGTTACTTTTTTCGGTTAATTATTTTCGTAACCGTAGCGGAAATCAATTAGTAGATTACAGATTACCATACATCACCGGATTTAACAAGATATTGGCTAATTTGCCAGCAACGGTAGAAAACAAAGGATGGGAATATACGCTAAGTGGTACTGTTATTCAAACAAGACGATTTAAATGGGATAGCAGATTGAATGTTACTTTTTCTAAAAATACTCTTATTGACTTTCCGAATATTGAAACCTCTACTTATAGAGATTCATATAAGATAGGTCAATCTTTAAATCTGATTTATAAGTATCGTATAGATAGTGTTGATCCAGAAACAGGTTTGCTACCTGTGATTGATGTCAATGAAGATGGATCTATTAATGTAGATGATTTTCAAATTCACGGAAATACAAATCCAAAATTTTATGGGGGCTGGCGCAATAGTTTTTCATTAAATGGATTTGAACTGGCAGTTTTCGTTGATTACAAAAAACAGACTGGTCGCAATCTCAATTATTGGCTTTATTCATTACAATATCATCCCGGAATGATGCGCAATCAACCTGTACAAGTGTTAGAAAGATGGCAAAACCCTGGAGATATTGCAGTATATCCTAAGTTCATGCCAACTGCAACAGCCTATGCGAATGTTAGCAGTTCTAATTTTGTCTATGGTGATCAATCTTTTATCAAGTTACGCAATATTTCCGTGAGCTATACATTTCCGAAATCTATTATAGACAATATCGGTGCAAAGTCTTTATCTATCTATGCTCAAGGACAAAATCTACACACATTTAGTTCGATAAATAGCTTTGACCCCGAAGTACAAAATCCTTTTGTTTTACCCGCGCTGAGAACTTACACTTTTGGCGTTACAATTTCTTACTAATATTATGAAAAAGTTTTTTTCACTCACATTCATCATAATACCAATAATCTGTTCGATAAGTTGTCAAAAGTTTATTGAAGTAAGACCTCCGTCCAATAAACTTTCGGCTGCAACAGTATTCACCACTGATGCTACGGCATTAGCAGCTGTGAATGGTTTATATGCACAGATGTCTTTTACTATTAATAGTTTTTCTTGTGCTGGTTCTGCAACTTTTCTCGGTCTGTATGCTGATGAATTAGCTACTACATTGACTACTTCTTCCACTTTAGAATTTGAGAGCGGTTCGCTGTCGGTTACTAATGGCAGCGTCTATACTAATTTTTGGCAATCCGCATACCAACTTATTTACATAGCCAATTCTTGCATAGCCGGACTGCAAGAAGCCACCATCAATCCGTCGCTCCGTACGCAGCTATTGGGCGAAGCATATTTTATACGTGCTTATAGTTATTGGACTTTGGTTAACTTGTTTGGTGATATTCCGCTTGTTTTGACTATTGATGATTATGAAAATGTAGCATTAATGTCAAGAACACCATTTGATGAAGTAATTAATCAAATCGTTATTGATTTATCTGATGCAAAAGGGATGCTCCAACCTGATTATCCGTCGTCTGGTAGATTTCGTGTTAATTATTATACAGCAGCAGCTATGCTTTCTCGTGTGAATACATTTTTAGGGAAATGGGATGAGGTGCTGGTTAACAGCAATGAAGTCATTTCCAATCCCATATATACTATTGAATATGATTTCAATAAAATATTTTTAATAGAAAGTACTGAAGCTATATGGCAAACTGCGACCGACCAACCTTTTTATAACTCAATGGATGGGCTTGTATTTGTCCCTTCTACCTTGATAACAGCACGCCCCAGCTATACCATACAGTCTGGTCTATTTTCGGCCTTTTCTGAGGCAGATCAAAGAAAAGTAAATTGGATCAGAAGCAAGACAGTTTCAGGAATAACATACCTACATCCCTATAAATACAAAATCCGTCAACTTGCTACCAAAACAGAATGTCAAATGATGTTTAGACTTGCAGAAATTTATTTAAACCGTGCGGAAGCAAAAGTATATTTAGATGAAGATGATCTAACAGCTTTGGACGATTTAAATGTTATCCGTAAACGTGCCGGTCTGGAGGATTTGTCAGGGCTAAAGGGACAATCCTTGGTTGAAGCTATTTTACAAGAACGTCGTTTAGAACTTTTTGCTGAATGGGGATTACGTTTTTTTGATCTTAAACGTACTGGAAAACTCGATGCTATCCTAACTCCACTCAAACCGGATTGGAAAAGCACGGCAGTCTTATTCCCTATCCCACAAAATGAAAGACTTGTTGCGCCCAATCTTACACAAAACCCAGGCTATCACAATTAAATAGGAGTTTAAATGAAATCAATATTTAGAAAAGTGTTGACAATAACATTTGTATTAATATGTGTTATTGCCACAGCACAAAATATAGAACCTTTGAAGATCGGCGATAAAATGCCAGATGTATATTTTACGAAGATGCTAAACCACCATGCTCCGTCTGGACGGCTTTCTGACTTTAAAGGCAAGGCAATCATCATAGATATGTGGTTTAGACAATGCGCCGGATGTATCAGTGCCATGAAGTATTTGGATACTCTACAAAAAGAGTTTAAAAAAGATTTACAGATACTACCTGTAACATGGCAGGCTAAAGAAGAAATTGAGAAATTTTGGCTTACAAATCGGAATGTAAAAAATATAACTTTCACCCAAGTTGTCGAAGATACATTGATCCGGGAATTGTTTCCGGCAGTTGCATTTCCACATCAAGTATGGATAGACAAGAACGGAATAGTCATTGCAGTTACAGATGGTAAAGAGACAAACCGAGAAACAGTAAATAAATTGATTAACTCCGAAAAGCTTTCCCTGCCAGAAAAAGTAGATGAGTTAGACCCTAAAATACGCTGGGCAATGGAACCTATGATGAATATCAGGTATGAAGAGAATTTAAACAATCTTTTGTATTACTCATATTTTAGTAAATATAGATCAGAGTTCAATGTAGGTATAACTCCAAAGGTCGATAAAGCAAACAAGTTGGTAAGGATGAATTTCAGGAACAATCATTTTATTCAAATGTATCACCATGCATATGCTAATCGCTCAACCGGAGCATTTTCCACTGAAGTGTTTCATAGGCCTACAAGGGTTATACGGCATGATACAAACCCATTAAATTCTAAGGCAGATTTTATAAATTATTCAAATATTTTTTGCTACGACCTAATCTATAGGGACACTACAATAGCAAATTTCGGAAAGTATATGATCCCGGAATTAGATAGATTTTTCAACCTAAAGAGCAGAGAAGAAACTCGATTAATTCCTTGTTATGTCATTAGCCCAAATGGAAAAGGAACCAGATTTCGCGAAGATTTGGAACCTACGGCTGACAAATATGTATATAATAATACATTAAAAGAGAAAGAACTACTTTCTGCAAATAGGCAGTGGCCATCTTGGTTAGAAGCTCGTATCAATAATTTCAATGAGGATTTGTTGCTGTTCGAGATGGGAAAGGAAAGAATTATCAACTTTGAAGTACGATGGAATTTGGATGATTTAAATCAGATGAACAAGGAGTTATCAAAATACGACCTGAAAATTGAGAAAACTGAAAGACGACGAGCGGTCATAATTTTGGAAGACGCTAAATTATAAGAAAATAAGTAAGCAATGGGTACTGCCATTGCTTACTTATTCATTTTAGTTTTGCTTACCATCTACTTGGATTGGTGTGCCTTCAGGTTCCCCCGTTTCAGGGTGCACACTTGCAAATCCCAATGAACACAATACTTGTCCCTCTCCACATTGAGCTCGTTTTGTAGCCTCGTCCATAATTCCATCAGGGTTGCCTTCCGGATCAAACCAATACAAGTTGGTGCTTCCTGATTTTACAGCTTGTTTAGGTGCGGGAGCCATAGCAAAGGCAATTACTACACCTGTCACTGCTGCCAACAGTCCGATTGATTTAGTTAACTTTTTCATAATTTATAATATTTAGTTTTGCCTACTCTGTTTATGGGTTTTCGGCTTCCCCCTTTATTCTCATGTATCAAACCGCCATTTTTGTGGTTTGTCTTAGACTTTTAGAAAGATATATCCCTATATAGCTTATGACTAGAAACAGTAGGTTAAACAATAAATGTTGCTTCCAAGTCATCGCAGCTATAATACCCCCACAGGTACAGGTGGCTTTAGTAGGATTTATATAAATGACGTAAAAGACATAGCTCGTAAATATCAGCATCAAACCTACCGACAACCAAAGGCCATATAGGCGTATTGGTTTAATCAAGAGCATGAGTGCAGCCAGTAATTCAATACTTGGCAGAAAATAAAACATAAAATCTTCATACCCGTTGGTAGTTGGATTCCAACTCAATTGCCTATAAAAAGCCTGATAATTAGCTAACTTACTTACCACTGTATAAACCCATAGTAGCACCAGCAAAGAAACAAGGATTTCGAGTGTTATGGCTTTTGTTTTCATGGTTACATATTTTGTAAGGTTTTCGTCCTAATGATATTAGAGACTTAGGTTTGGTTTGGAATAGTAGTAGGCTGTTCTCTCTCTTTGACAGCTCTACTACTGAATAAAGTCGGGTTTTGGTGGTTCTTCCAGATCTTTTCAGTTGTACTTCTCGATGATAAAGTTATTACGATAGTTGGATTGGTACAATAGTCGGGAGTGAGTTAGCATACTATTGAAAATACGGCATTCCATAATCACTTGTAAATAGGGGAGTTTGTTGTTTCATCCCCGATGAGATGTTGTCTCGTCGCCGACGAGACAACACTATTTTTTGACTTGACGGTGAAAAACAAGTGTTTTCTTTAGGTGGTATCAGGCGTAATTTGGTCCAAAAACTTCAAAAAGGGCTTGATATAATTTTTGGTTACTGCAAAATAGTCTCCGTTTTGCTGTTTGAAAACGGGCTCATAAGCATCTTTAAAAATGATGGTCAAGGTATCTCTTTTCGTACCAATTTTATAATGGAGTACAGTGTTTAGATTAAGCACAACCGATCGGTTTATTTGGCTAAACCCCACTCCATTCAGTGCTTTTCCCAATATCTGCAGTGTGCTGCTTACAGGAAGCTCTTTGCCAGAACTGAGTACCATAAATATTTGCTTATTGATGCTGTAAAAATATATGACATCAGTCTCTAACCTAATCGAATCATCTAAATCAGGGCAAATAACGGTGAGTAACTGCCTGTCATTTCCAGAAGCCGGCAACCCGTTGGCAGGCGAAACGCTTTTCAGCTTTCTGCTCAAAGAATATTTATCGGTCAATACGAAATAATGCAGACAATAATAGAAATTGAGGAGCAGCAGAAGCAATGCGATAAATGGTATATCTATATGAAAATATCCGTTTTCAAAGATACTTTGACCGATCATAGCAAAATAGACATAATAAACAGCCATATCAATCAACAGTGGAATCAATACGCCAAAAAGCAACTGTGCAACAATGCGCTCGGGTAATTTGGTGCGCCAATCATAGTCTTTGTCCAGACGTATTGTAACATAATGTACAAACTGAACCAATAGTAGTGCAATGACAAAGCTCATGGCAAGTACAAAGTAAAATCCGGGAGTGGTCAGTGCACGATATACATCGAATCGAGTGCCGAATATGATGATAATTACCGAAGCTGCAAAGGCGACAGTAATTCGAAATTTCTTGTTGTTATATTTTACGCTGCTCATAAAAGTTAGTTTTTGTCCGTATAGCTGGTAAAATACCCGACAAGTCCAAAGTTACACATATATATTTTTACTATATTTACGACTAATCCGTTTTTCGTATTTTAATTTAATTGTAGAGCTATGCCGTTATACCCGTTTACTCCTGCCGGAGTGCAAGACAAACTTGATGAACTCTATGCGCTGACCAATACGCAGCTTGCAGCAGAGGCCGAATCTATCAAAGAAGATTTCAGAGCCTGGATAAAGAGCGCATTTATTTTGAACAACGACCAAAAAGATTTTTTGGACGATATGAATGATTCTGCCATAACCTACTACGGTGAGCAATGCAGCCTTTGCTTTCTGCACCGGCTTGATATAACGCTGATCTATCCTGATCCGCCAGCCAAACCCGGCTATGCCAAATGGCCGGAAGCCACCAACAACATCGTTGTCGCCGCAGATGGCAATGGCAAACTGACCGTCACCGGCTCACTGACCTTTACGATGGTGTATGAGCCGTGAGGTATTACTATGTAATTTGATTCCATTTTTTTATAAAGTAATCTCTATCTATTTCTTCAGTATTAAATGATTTTTTAAAATCTTCTATTTTTAATTCGTTATCAGTCCAATAACCATAATTCTTTTTATATGGCATTTTCACAATGCTTTGATGATTCTCATCTAATCCAATTTCTCTTACTGGATATGAATTCTCATTATCAAACTCAATTAGCCAAAATCTGACATATTGTATTTTCTTATCATAATCTGGATTTGCCTGTGGAATAATAATTTTCAAAAAGCCGACAAATAATTTTAGCAAACTGCCGGTTTTAGGTGAAGCTTTTATATCTTCAGGTATTTTAAATTTTATATAATAAGCCATAATTGTCAAAATTTAAATGGGCTTTTAGGTAATAAATGAAAATGACCCGGATCAGCTGTTCTTCAATTATTTATTGGAAATTTAGTAGTCCTAAAAGTTTTATTCCAATTCTGTAGAGTGGGACTTCCAATTTTTTGCCAATGATTTCCTCCTGCACCCCATCTTAATGATAATGAGGTTTTTTCACCCATAGCATGACTATAGGAAGGGCCTAGTCTTATCCATTGTTTTGGGAATCCTGTATAACTCACAAATTTCCCCCAGATAAATCCGAGTGCTTTACTACCATCACCACCTAATGCATATCCATAAACGATATCCCCTGTGGGGTCAATTAGATTTTGTTTAGTGGCATCAAATCTCCAATCAATCTGGTCATAATACCTTGCACCATAATAGTACCAGCCGGTTTTCTCATCCAATTCTTTACCGTTAAACTTATACGGACTGTAATTGGAACTTCTGTGTTCTTCCACAAAAGTTTCACCGAAAGCAAAATACTCTATATGCTGGCTTTTGTCATAAGACATCAACAATGAATACTGTTGTTGTTCGTAGCCGGTGTTTGATATATATAGAAAGGATTTTTCACGTTTTTTTCTAAGGCTAAAGATAATCAATTTTTCCATGTCCCAATCTGAACACCGTTAGTTTTGTAATTTATAAATTTAATAATTGTTTAATCAAAATGAAAACTCCCACATACTGCGTTAACCTAAACTTTGATATAAGAAAAACTTAAGTCGTGTTTTAGGGACAGTATGTTTAGTTTGAGTATTCTTGAGAGTAATCCGGGGAGAACCCAATAGCATACGGTTTCAGTAACTCAAATACAGGGAGCCTTCATTTCTTAAATTTCCTTTTTATGCAAATTTACGCAATTGATGTTTCAAAAGAACATTTGGATATTTTTTCCAAATCGGAAGATGGCAAAATCTTTCAGAAAAGAATTAAAAACAGCTTCAACAGTATCTGCAGACTACTTTCAGCGCTTGAGCCGAAAGATTTGATCTGTGCAGAATTTACCGGAGTTTATACCAATCTATTGCGGCATTTGTCAGCTATGTACGGTATAAAGATTGCTCTGGCTTCCGGATTTGATATCAAGCACAGCTTGGGAAACAGAAAAGGAAAGTCAGATAAGCTGGATGCGGAAAGGATTTGGGAATATGCTTCCCGATTCAGTGATAAGTTGAATTTTGTTCTGCCCGATAGTGAAATGCTACAAGAGCTCAAAATGCTCTTCAACTTGAGAAACCAACTGGTCAAGTCGCTCAAAACACTTCATACCTCACACACTATGATAAAGCTAAATCCGTATTTATCCATTGCGGAAAACAGTATAAGAGCACAAACAGAAGCTTTCATCAAAGGACAAATCAAACAAACAGAAAATCAGCTGTTTGAACTTATTGAAAGCAAATCGGAATTTTCCCGAAACTTTGCGCTGGTTACTTCCATTACAGGAATTGGAAAGGTAACAGCACTTGAACTGATTATTTCCACAGGGAATTTCAAACGAATCAATTCTGCACGGAAAGCCGCTGCGTATGCCGGTGTATGTCCATATCCAAACCAAAGCGGGAATATTGCTAAAAAGTCAAGGATACATTTTAGGGCTAACAAAAAACTGAAATCCCTGCTCCATATCTGTGCCAAGACAATCTGCATTCATAACAAAGAATTCAAACTGTATCGAGAAAGAAAAATGTTGGAGGGCAAACACTTTTACTTAGTGATGAATAATGTTTCCAATAAACTGCTCAGAACTGTTTATGCCGTAGTGGATTCACAGAAACCGTTTGATCCAAACCTTATTACAATTGACCCCAGATTCCGATGAATTTTAACACTTTTTATTGGGAAGAGACAGAGTAAACACTACCTTAGTAATAGTAGAAGGTGAGTTCATATATGGTCTTGAGGGTAAATACTTAGCTGCTGTCTTTGAAAATGTATAGCTACTCGCTTCTATTTTCCCTTAGCAGCCAACGTTTTTTAAAACCCATTTGAGTTGATAATGTATTTCCAATTTCTATTACTCGCAAACCAATAACCACGATTATTTCTAAACTCTTCATACGTTATTTCAGGATTGTTCAAATCGCCGAACATAAAGGTAAACACCTTAAAGCTTTTTTCATCCTTAAGTAACTCTACTTCAAAAGAAAATGGTTCTGTCCATTGTTCAGTTGTGTCCATTTTACCCCATATCATCACACCTTCAATTATAAGTTTATGCCTTTGCATTATAACACTTGTTATAATGCTATCGTCAATCCATTTCCTCTTATCCCATTCACTAAAATTTTCCTTTAGAAGTGATTCAAGTAGTCCTGCTAATAAAAAAGAAGTATCTCCTAATGTTTCGTTATAATACACTGATGTTGGATTGATAGATTTAATCTTATCAAGATGATTAATTAGTTCATGAACTAACATTCCGAGAATTTCTTTTGCTGATTTCATATATCTATTGTCCAAGATATTTTTCTAATGATTTAATTAAATCCTGTTCTGCACCCTGCCTTTGACCATGTCCTCTATCTCTGCCCATTTTAGATGTTACCTCTATTCTTTTCTGAACACTTTGCTTTAGCTCTTTTAACAAAATTCGTAATTCGTCTTTAGAATATTTTCCAAAATCTTGCACTTTTGGCAAAGTGCCATGCACTTTGCCAGTAGCGTCTAAGCTCGGTAAAGCTTTTACCGCCTTAGCGGCATTTCTTTCTTTCCACAATTTGGAAATATAACCTACAACCTTGCCACCACCTTTTATAAAGCCACTACCACCTATGTATTCTAAAAGCCCTCCCTCACCAAGTGCGATTACTTTAGGTTTATAGGTAAAATTTACATACTCTATTTCATTCGATCTAAATTCTGTTCCGTAATCTGGCCTCCCAAACGGTCTGTCATTAGTTTGACCAGGACAACAATCATCCCCATTGTCAAAATCTCTTTCTGTATCGGTTACATTCTCCTCACCTCCATAATTTACATCGCCTCCCTCCGGATCCTCCGCACCTACTGGCAAATTTAGAAAAATATCCCAGCCCAAAAATTCA
>Ga0222419_100631_pt1 | contig 24660 bp, 16 predicted proteins | sample 1B20Ametagenome_FD_182474 | JGI IMG/M metagenome (GOLD analysis project Ga0222419, IMG submission 182474) | Enriched microbial communities from leaf-cutter ant dump, University of Wisconsin, Madison, United States - 1B20A (version 2) | ecosystem: Environmental > Terrestrial > Nest > Insects nest... | reverse complement strand
GGCTGTCAGGGTTCTTTTTGATCTGGTCAATCACTTCTGTGATCTGATCGATGGTTTGCCCGTCGGCACCCTGCCAACTGCGCCATTGTTTTCCATAAACAGGCCCCAGGTCGCCGTTCTCATCCGCCCATTCATCCCAAATGCTTACACCATGCTCTTTCAGGTAACCGGTATTGGTATCGCCTTTTAAGAACCACAATAGCTCGTATATAATGCTTTTCAGGTGAAGCTTTTTGGTAGTTACCAGAGGAAACCCTTTGCCAAGGTCAAAACGCATCTGGTATCCAAAACAGCTCAATGTACCTGTACCCGTACGATCGTGCTTTTGCACGCCGTTGTCCATAACATGCCGGAGAAGCTGTAAATACTGCTGCATGGGCGCAAATTACATCAATTTGCCGGAAAGCGCAGGGACTTTGACCTGCCCCTGGTTAGTGGTGTGGATATTTTGGTAATACAAAAAACGGCAGCCGATCTCTCAACTGCCACCCCTGTTGTGTAATAAAAAATATTTATCCTTCTTCAAAATTACTTCCGCCTCCATTGTTCCTGTTCCTGTTCAGGATAGAGAAATCGGCATTTCCGAACTTATAGCTCACCGTCAGCCGGAAGCTTCTGACATTCCACCTTCGGTAAGAGTCCTGGTAAAAATCTTCGGTATCATAAATAGTACCCCACCGCCTGGAATTCAGCACATCGTTAATAGAGAAGGTAACGGTAGCACGATTATTCTTAAGAAAATCTTTCCGGATAGCGAAATCAATTCCGTATTGCGGAAGCATTTTTCCTTGCGGTATCACTCTTTCAGACTCATAATCACCGATCACCTGGAAATTCAGGTTGTGTATCACTTTCTGCGCAGGCGCTTTGATGCGGTAATTGGCTGTCAGCTTGCCGCTCCAGTTAAAGCCTTCATTGCTCAGATCTACACTTCCAACACTTGCATTAACGGTCCTGTACTGCAGGTTAACCGAAGGCGTAATATCAAAACTACCCCACTTTTGCTGCAGGGTCAGCTCCGCACCATAACGGTTAGTAGTACCTGCATTAATAAAGGTATTCAATATCGCATTGGGATCCACACCTGCATTCTGCAGCTCCTCGTATTTTTCAGCAGTGATCGTATCGCTGTACTGGGTGATATCCCTCGGGTTGTTCCTGAAATACAGTGTCCCCAAAAGATTTCCGCCGTTATAAGACTTGTTATAATTCACTTCAAATGAATTGATGAACTCCGGTTGTATGGCGGGATTCCCCTGGCGAAGATTGAATGGATCGCTGATCTCGATGAAGGGGCTCATTTGCCAGAAATCCGGGCGACGTATCCTGCGGGAAAAATTAGCCTGTATCTGGTCATCTTCGTTGATCTGCTGTGTAATGAACAAGCTAGGGAACAACGCATTCATCAAATTCTTAAACCCTGACGGGAATTGGTAACCGAACTTATAGGCGCTGTCAATCAGCGTTCCGTCAAACTTTGAATGCTCCGCCCTTAATCCTACCTGGTAGGAAAATCCACCTATTTTCTGCGAATAGGTTCCATAGATCGCATTGACCATTTCGGCATACTTGTAATTGTTACTAAGGGGAAGCCGTGTTTTGCCAAAATTATCCACGCTAAACACATTAAAAGTGCTCCTGTAAAAGTTATGATAGCTTCTTACTCCCAGCTCCAGCTTCCTGTTTTCATCTATAGGATTGGCATAGTCCGCCTGGAAAGTCACGGAGTGATTATGATTTCCCCCGTCATTTTCAACTGTATTGGGAGACCGGTTGGTAGAGCCATCCGGGTTGATGTACCGGTTGGTCACTTCGGAAACACCTGTTCTTTTTCCAAAATTATAATTAATGTCAGCGGTCAGCTCTTTTCCCTGCTTGGGATATGTTCTCTTAAAGTTCAACCGGGTGCTTCTCCTGTTAAACCTGTTGGTGTTGTCCCCATCCCTGTAACCGTAGTAATCCAGCTCTTTGGTACCGGTATAGTATACCTGCTCCTGTGATTCTGTGCCCGAAAATCTTCCTCCGCCAAATGTCTGGCTGACAGAAATAGAGTTGCGGTTATCTATATGGTAATCCATCCCAAAATTTATAAAATTGAAGCGACGCATACGGTCATTATCAGTATACTGATTAAAGTAATTCTGCACAACCCCGTTGGATTTGTTCTCCCGGTACGCTTCTCCGCGGGCTATACCGCCAGACTGGTTATATCCTCCGCTCAGAAAAAAGTTTACGTTTCCTTCGCGAAGGTTGAGGTTTACATTACCCCCTGCAAGTTTGGGCATACCTACACTTGCTGTTACAACGCCGTTAAGTCCGTACCGTTTGTCTTTTTTCAGAACCACATTGATGATACCGGCGCCGGAAGCAGCGTCGTATTTTGCAGAAGGATTTGTGATCAGCTCTATTTTTTCTATATTATCTGCAGGTATCTGGTCGAGGGTCAGCACGGTTGGTCTTCCGTCTACAAATATCAGGGGAGAAGCATTCCTGAGCTGTATGTTTCCATCTACGTCTACCGACACAGAAGGGATATTCCGCATAATATCCACGGCAGATCCTCCGGTGGAGTTCAGGCTTTTTGCAACATTGAATACACGCCTGTCAATACCCATCTCCAGCGCCGGACGACTGCCGACGATCACCACGTCTTCGAGCTGTTTTATTTTTGGTTCCAGGTAAATATCTCCCAGGTCTTTTTCAAATGTGCTGCCTGCTGTGCCTGTTTCAACAAAATCTATATGATCTTCAAAACCCAGCGCTGTAATGATCAGTTTATACGAGCTGGCACTTGCAAGTTTCGACAGGCTGAAGTCTCCGTTGCTCCTGGTGAGCATTCCATCCACAAGGCTATCCTTCATTGTATACAATTGCACGGAAGCGGCATCCAGGCCTTTACCTGTGTTAGGATCCATTACCTTTCCAAACAGCTTGCTGCTTTTGAACTGAACAGCCGGTACCAGGGGAGCGGGTTCTTCTTCCTGTGCCCATACAAATGTGGTAAATAAAATGCCTAACAGAGTTGTATACAATTTCATGCAAGAGGGTTTATGAATTCCTTGCCAGGAATATTGAGGTAAACGCAAATTTACCCCGACTCAGTGTGTAATAAAAATCACAACCACTGTTTAATGTTAATCAACGTTAATCGGAATACTTTTTTTAGATTTCGTTAACGTCTGATGAAGCGGTAAGTGTTTTGAAAACAGATTCAAGACTTTGCGATTCGCTGTGCATGGACACGATATTGAGATGGTGCTGCAATGCCAGCTCCATCAATTGCCGGCGCAATTGCTCCGGGCTTTTTGTTGTCAGTTGAAACTGTAATTCCGAGACCTTGTTCAATTTATCTATGCCCGGAATTGTAATGATAAGCTCCTGTGATACAGGCGTACCAAACTGCACCATAACATGGTGAATTTCTTTATTGCCTGCCTGAAGATTACTGACCGTATCATTGGCTACTAATGAACCTTTGTTAATAATGATGACACGGTTGCAAACCGCTTCCACTTCCTGCAGGATATGCGAAGAAAACAAGACGGTTTTATCCCTGCCCTGCCGGCGGATAACTTCTCTTATTTCAGCTATCTGGTTGGGATCAAGACCGGTAGTAGGCTCATCGAGAATAAGCACTTCGGGATCGTGTATCAAAGCGGCAGCAAGCCCTACCCTTTGCTTATAACCTTTGGACAGCTGCCCTATCTTCTTTTTAGACTCAGGAGTAAGCCCCACCAGTTCTATTGTACGGTCTACTGCTGCTTTCTTGCCGGGTACTTTGTGTACTTCTGCTACAAATCCGAGATATTCCCGCACATACATGTCATAATAGAGCGGATTCGACTCGGGAAGATAGCCGATCCTGGTCTTTGCCTGCATGGCATGGTCTCTTACATTGAGTCCACACACAAATGCTTCGCCCTGTGTTGCCTGCAGGTAGCCGGTAAGTATTTTCATCGTCGTAGATTTACCGGCGCCATTCGGCCCCAGAAAACCTACGATCTCCCCTTTGTTCACCGAAAAGGAAATATCATTTACTGCCTTTTGCGCTCCATAAACCTTCACAAGATTTTTTACTTCAATCGACATGTCGCAAAAATACTTAACTTTTAATGTGTTGATATATAAACCCGGCCAGCGGGCACATTAATATGGTTGGTGGAGACACCAAACACCAGGTACCGCCCCCCCACGGGTCTCTACAAGCGGGTGGCGTCACCCGCCTGCAAAACAATGGTTTTACCCGGTCTTCCTGTCATACTCCCCTTTCCAGGCATACCAGCCGAAAATAACCAGTCCGATTGCTATGGGTATGGCCACTATAATGAACACGCCCCACTGAATTTTTGTATCTATTACGGGGTGCATTGCGATCTCTGCTGCAGCGATCTTCACCAGGTAAAAAATACTCAGGGGTCCCAGCAGCATCCATACCCATCCCAGCCATTTTCTTAACAGGTTTATCATATCTTTTATTTTACAGAAGTATAATTTATTTTCATTTATGCATGATCATCTGCATCCTTGCTCACTTTGTTGCTTACATACAGTACACCGATGACAAGGCAAACCGCAGATACAACAATGGGGTAACTGAGCCCGATCAGCTTATCATCTGTATTTATGGTAGTTAATAATAATGCGACAAATGGCGTCAACCCGCCAAAAACACCGTTTCCTATATGATATGGCAATGACATGGAAGTGTACCTGATCCTTGTGGGAAACATCTCTACCAGGAAAGCGGCTATCGGTCCATACACCATGGTTACGAACAACACCTGTGCAAATACCAGCCATACAAATTTCCAATAAGTACCGGAATCCAGCTTTTTATCTACATGAAATACTGTCGGCTGATCACCCGTATTTTTCGAAACTGTTTTTTCTGTATAGGCCGCTCCGTCTGCAAATGTTTTTATTACAACAGTGGTGGTCACTTCCGTCCCGTTTATGGTTTCTTTAATTACCTGCGGCGGACTTTCCTGCACCAGCTCTTTTGCCTGGTAAGTACCCACATCACTTGCCGTGAGAAATTGTTTATAGATCGGCCTGTAAAAAAGTATGGCTGCCAGCATACCTGCCATCATGATCCACTTTCGCCCGATCCGGTCGCTCCATGATCCGAACACCACAAAAAACGGCGTTCCGAATAAGATCGCCCAGATCAATATGGTCCGTGACTGTTCAAAATCTATTTTACATACCGTTTCCATAAAGCTCTGCGCATAGAACTGCCCCGTATACCAAACTACTCCCTGCCCCATAGTTGCCCCAAAAAGCGCCAGCAGCACCATTTTCAGGTTGGCCTTATGTGTAAAGCTTTCCTTCAGCGGATTGGAGGAGACCTTTCCTTCTGATTTCAGCTTGGCAAACAGCGGCGACTCATTCATCTTTAACCGTATATAGATGGATACGCCAACCAGTAATATCGAAACCAGGAAAGGAATACGCCATCCCCAGTCATTGAATTTTTCAATTGACTTATTTACATCGCTATCCAGCCCGTGACGTACCAGCAGGATGACACCCAACGACACAAACAGTCCGAGTGTGGCCGTCGTTTGTATCCAGGATGTAAAGAATCCTCTTTTATTATGCGGCGCATGTTCTGCCACGTAAGTAGCAGCGCCTCCATATTCACCGCCCAGGGCAAGCCCCTGTATCAGTCTTAGTAATAACACGATCACAGGGGCGGCAAATCCGATAGACTCGTAAGAAGGCACCAGCCCGATGGCAAAAGTGGATCCCCCCATGAGAATCAGCGTCAGCAGGAAAGTGTATTTCCGCCCGACAAGATCGCCCAACCGCCCGAATACCAGGGCTCCGAAAGGACGGACAATAAACCCCGCGGCAAAAGTCGCCAGCGTGGAAAGCAAGGCTGCCGTAGGGTTGGTTTTGGGAAAAAACTGGCTGGCAATTACAGTGGCAAGGCTACCGAAAATGTAGAAATCGTACCATTCAATGAGTGTACCAAGCGATGAGGCGCCGATGACTTTCCAGATACCTTTGGCAGGTTTAGAATTTGACATGTTGTGCAAACAAACGTTTTTTAAAAATAGGTCTCAAAATACTAAACCTCATCCGTAGTACAAAAGGAAAATCAATAGCAAAACCGCAGAGAATGTCTCTAAAAAGCAAAATGCTGCTCAGGTTTCAACGAAAGAAGGTAATTTTAAGGGTCCGTTAGATAGACTGGACTTATATTTTGTTTGAACGAAACTAAAATTGCAAAGCTATATGTCTTACCCCTACCAGATTAAAAGTTTAGAAGCGTACAAAGCAGCTTATCAAAAAAGTGTGGATGATCCCGAAACATTCTGGGGAGAAATTGCCGAAAATTTTACATGGAGAAAAAAATGGGATAAGGTGTTGAACTGGAATTTTACGGAACCCAGAATAGAATGGTTTGCAGGCGGCAAGCTGAATATTACCGAAAACTGCCTGGACAGGCATTTGCCTGCGCTTGCAGAAAAACCCGCGATCATCTGGGAACCTAATAATCCCGAAGAGCGTGTAAGGATCGTGACATACGAAAGACTGCATAAAAGAGTATGCCAGTTTGCACAGGTATTAAAGAATAATGGCGTAAAAAAAGGAGATCGGGTTTGTATCTATATGGGCATGGTCCCCGAGCTGGCTTACGCGATATTAGCCTGCGCGCGAATCGGAGCCATTCATAATGTAGTGTTCGGCGGTTTCTCCGCGCAGAGCATTGCCGACAGGCTTGAGGATTCCAAAGCTGAATTTATTGTAACCTGTGACGGCGCCTACCGCGGTGCAAAGGATATACCGCTGAAAAGCGTAGTGGATGATGCCCTGATCGGGAACAAAATGGTAAAAAAGGTAATTGTATATACCCGTACCCGCACCCCGGTAAGCATGATCAAAGGCAGGGATGTATGGTGGGAAGATGAAATGCTGAAGGTAACAGATACGCTTCCCGTAGAAGATTTTGGCATGGCCGAGGAAATGGATGCGGAAGATCCGTTATTTATTCTCTATACTTCCGGCAGCACGGGTAAGCCCAAAGGAGTGGTGCATACCAGCGCCGGATACATGATATGGACCAACTATACATTCGTAAACACATTTCAATACCAGCCCGGGCAGGTACATTTCTGTACGGCAGATATCGGATGGATCACCGGGCATAGCTATATTATTTACGGCCCGCTGAGCGCAGGCGGCACCAGCCTGATGTTTGAAGGGGTACCTACCTGGCCGGATGCGGGAAGGTTCTGGGATATTGTAGACAAATACAAGGTGGATATCCTCTATACCGCGCCAACAGCCATCCGCAGCCTGATGGGCTATGGACTGGACCCGTTAAAGAACAAAGACCTCTCTTCGTTAAAAGTACTTGGTACCGTCGGCGAACCCATCAACGAAGAAGCCTGGCATTGGTATGACGAAAACGTCGGTAAAAAAAGATGCCCGATCGTAGATACCTGGTGGCAGACAGAAACAGGTGGCATATTGATCAGCAATCTTGCGGGCGTAACACCTTCCAAACCTTCCTGGGCCACCCTTCCCCTGCCGGGCGTACAGCCGATACTGGTAGATGACCGCGGAAAAGAAGTAACGGAAAAAGATGAGGAAGGGCTGTACAAAGGAAACCTTTGTATGAAAGCGCCCTGGCCGGGTATTCTCAGAACTACCTATGGAGACCATGAACGGTGCAGGACCAATTATTTTGCCACGTACGAAAACCTGTATTTTACGGGTGACGGAGCGCTGAAAAATGACGAGGGCTTCTTCCGCATTACGGGCCGTGTAGACGATGTGCTGAATGTAAGCGGGCACCGCATCGGTACGGCAGAAGTCGAAAATGCGATCAACATGCACGCCAGCGTGGTAGAAAGCGCCGTGGTAGGTTATCCGCATGAAGTAAAAGGACAGGGCATATATGCATTCGTGATCGTGAGCTCCATGCACGGCGACGAAGAGCATACACGGAAAGATATTTCACAAACCGTTTCCCGCATCATCGGTCCGATAGCCAAACCTGACAGGATCCAGTTTGTGAACGGGTTGCCCAAAACCAGAAGCGGCAAAATCATGCGCCGTATCTTACGTAAAATTGCTGAAGGGGAGATGGATAAGCTGGGGGATACCAGTACCCTGCTGGATCCGGGCATAGTGGAGGAAATCAAGAACGGAAAGCTGTAAAGAATTTTGGAAATATGAGCGCGGATGACAAGAAGGGTTCCGAATTTAGGTATCCTGTTGAGAAATTATAAGCAGGCAGCAAAAGTTCGGAATCTTTTATATAAAGGATTATTTAGCCTCTCTCCTGCCCCAGCCAAAAAAGAGTTGGGTAAACAAACGGAGCAGGTAAAGTTCTCCGCACAACAATGTTTCAGAATTCCCCGCTCAAAAAAGATGGCGAATCATAAAGATTCGCCATCTTTTTTATGAACAGGCTCTTTCCTGTCGGCAATTATGCCGTTTATTATTTTTTGCTATAGATCGGGTTATCCTTATTGCCATTGGCAACCAGGTAAGCCAGCAGGTCTTTAAGCTCCTCGTTATTCAACGGATTGATCAGCCCGGGCAACATAGGTGACACTTCAGACACCATCGTTCTGGCAACGCTTTTCTTCGGTACCTCCCTCAAAATATCCGGTGCAAAAGGATTTTGTGAAATAAAGTAGTTATTATCGTCTTCACGTACCATACGGCCAATCACCGATCCACCTTCTTTCAGGAAAAATGTAGTGGCGCCATATTGATCAGATATTGTCTTACTGGGATCAATGATCGCTTCCAGTATATCCTTCGCAGAAAAACGGGTACCCAGCTGGGAAAGGTCAGGACCGGAAGTACCGCCTTCACCCTTCATATTGTGACAGGATAAACACATGGTTGCCGCAAACATAGCCCTGCCGTTCTCATAATCGCGTCCTTCCAAGCTATCCAGCAGCGGCGCTGCATTTTCCATTGTCCATCTTTTACCCGGGCCTTTCGGCTTCGGCGCATTGGTCAGTCCCTGGTGTCCCGAAAGGGACGCTATGGAATCTCCCGAGATGGTATTATAGTGTGCGAACTCTGCTTTCGGCACGTTCTCCAACGCTTTCTTTCTTACATTGTTCACATATCCCCTGAAGCTATGTCCACCTTTAAAGCTGAACGCATTGTAAAACCATTTGAAGTACTGTTCTCTCAGCTCGGGAGTCCAGCCGGTCTTAACATTAGAGAGAGCAATAGCCAGGTAAGTCTGCTGACCGGGAGGCATTTTAGACAACATACCGGCAATGTCCATCCCATATTGCGGGTTACGCATGATCAGATCAGAAGATTCCATAAAAGTTTTCTGTCCGGAAGAATTATCATCTTTTGCCGAAGCCAGTAGGGGAACTGTTTTTTCAACAATGCCGGGCGCTTCCAGATAAGCAAGCACTTTGATCAGCTCTCTTGACAACTCATTGTTCTTTGCGGGGAAATGCGGATCCAGGTAAGCAACAATTTCAGCTTTGCCGGCCGCATCCGGCGCACCCATCCTGGACATGATAAGCTCTACGGCGCGAACCACATCTATCTGCTGGCTTTCCGAAAGTGAGCCGAAGTTGATGCCGGCAAGGGCATGCAACAGCTGTCCTTTCACGCCAGGTGCACCCTGTCTTGCCAACGCTATAGCGCCATGTATCAGCGTCACGGGGTCTTTTTCCGCCAGTACCCTGTCCTGCCACTCTTTTACAGGCTGATGCTCCAGCACAATGCGGGCGGCATACCTCACAAACCTGTCATTATGTTTCAGGTAAGGCCACGCGAAGTCTACAGCACCTGCTTTCGGGCCACCGGAATGATACTCTTCCAGTTGCCTGCGGATCCTGGATTCTTCTGTTATAGCTGTTTCAGTTTTCTTCTCATCCAGGTTACCGGTATAGTATACACGATAAAGGTCTGAATCCAGGCGACGTCCGCCGGTAAGAAAATACAAAGCGCCATCCGGCCCGATCACACCATCTGTCAACGGCAGTGGTGTGCCGGAAATGAACTCTTCCGCTTTAGAGGTATAAGTTGCACCGTCGGGCGTAGCTGTTATGGAATAGATGATACCAAAGCTCCAGTCGAACGCCAATAAAGAGTGACGGTATTTCTCCGGGAATTTTGCATTACCCGCCCATACAAAATTGGTAGGAGATCCCTGTCCTATATTCAAAAATGCCGGCAAAGCATCCGGATAAACGGGAGACCATGTGCCGGTACCGGTACGCCAGCCGTATTCGCTTCCGCTGGTCGCGTGAAGTACACGGGTAGGGCGATACCAGGGCAGGCCGAAGTTCCACTCCATATCCGAATCGTATATAAACAGATCTCCGGCATCATTAAAATCTATATCATAACTGTTACGGTAACCCGCACTTATGAGCTCCCAGTGTTTGCCTTCCGGATCTACTTTGGCGATCCAGCCACCGGGTGCCTTACGATCCACCGCATGTCCATTCGGATCTGTAAACAAAGGCATCAGGTTATCTTCTTTCCAGTTGGAAGGAAGACGGTATGCATCCATAGGCGGAACATCTGTATGGTTGCCCGCCACAACATAAATAGATTGCTTATCAGGAGAAAGCACTACGCTGTGAGGACCATGCTCTCCTTCACCCTTCAGCGCTTTAAGCAGTGTTATTTTGTCGAACTGATCGTCTCCGTCAGTATCTTCCAGCCGGTACAATCCGCTCTTACGCTGCAACTCTTCCGCATACAGGCTGTTAACCATTACATAAAGGCTGTTGAAAGCATATAATAATCCCTGTGCAAAGCCAATACTGACCTTTTTGCCACTTGTATCATTTGCAGTAAGCGGATCATTAGGGAAAACCAGTCTTTCTGTTTTTACCTGCGTGGCGGTATCACCTATTGCAGGTAAGGTAAGCCGGTAGATATAGCCATACTGATCGGAAGCCAGCAGCCTTCCTTTATCGTCAAATGCCATGGATACCCATGAGCCATCTCCATTCTCAGAGGGTCCGAAAAGCCGTTCAGCCTTAAACCCGTCGGGCATTTTAAGTTTGTCAATCTTCGGATCTCCTGTGACCGTACTTTCCGGTTCTTTCTTTTCATCCTTACAGGAAATAACTCCAACCGAAAGAAAAAGTGCAGCAGCAAGCGTTAGTGCAAAATTTCGACGCATAGTGGAAAAATTAATATTTATTGAAAGATAAAACTTTTATAAACGGCTTCATGGATTAGCTTGCCAAACATTCTACAATCGCAATCGTTTAAGCACAAAAAGAGACAATTGTATGGGTAATAATACTATATATTATCAAATACATCGGGCTTTGAGGAAAACAATATTTTAAAGCGGTTTTTTGTACCCGTAATATAGTTTCCCTCACTGTACAGGTTATAATGGATTTATTTTGCAGTAATAACCGGGAACCCTTGCTGTTATTGACATCTGAGAAGGCATGGGCATCCCGGTAAGCTGTTACCTCATTGGTTCCCTTTTATCATATTGTCAGGATGGAACGGGATGGAACAAATCTTCTTATATCCGGCAGGGAAGCTATATACCGGTAAAAAGCTAATTTCGCAGCAAATGTACAATATGGATATACAGCGGGTAAAGCTGATAGCAGTAGACATGGATGGAACCTTATTGAACAGCAGAAAAGAGCTTCCCCCGGATTTTTATACGGTTTTTGACAAATTAAGAAAAAGGAATATCCTGTTCGCGATCGCCAGCGGAAGGCAATATTATAACCTGGTGAGCGAAGTGGCGCCTGTAAAAGAAGATATCATATTCATTGCCGAGAACGGAAGTTATGTGGCTCATGATCATAAAGAAATACTGGTGCAGCCGCTCAATCTTCAAAAAGCGCACGAACTGATCAGTATAGCCAGGACCATAAAAGACGTGGATATTATTCTCTGTGGAAAAAAGCAGGCTTATATAGAAAGTGATGCACCCGGCTTTTTGGAACATGTGAACATGTATTATAACAGACGTGTACGGGTGGAAGACCTGCTGAAAGTGGAGGATGATGAGGTACTGAAGATCGCATTATGCGATTTCGGGGGTTCCGAACAAAACAGCTACACGCATTTTAAACACATGGAAAATGAAATACAGGTAACGGTATCGGGTACCCTATGGCTGGACATTGCAGATAAGTCGGCAAATAAAGGTATAGCCTTGAAAGCGATACAGCAGATGTATAATATTGGCTACGACGAAACAATGGTATTCGGAGATTACATGAATGACCTGGAAATGATGAAGAAAGGCTACTTCAGCTATGCTATGGCCAACGCCCACCCCGAAGTAAAAGCCGCCGCAAATTTTATAACCGGCTCCAATGATGACAACGGCGTGATGAAAGTTGTAGCGGAAATGGTATGATACTACAAAACGGGGATTTTTTTTATAATGCCGGACACAGCCCGGAGATTGCATTGGTACAACTTATCCCGTTCGCTATGGAAAGCTGGTGTCACATTATGTGCTGCAACAACGCTTGCCCCGGTAAAACCTTCTTTACAGATTCTCTATAATACCGGCTATACCCTGCCCGCCGCCTACACAGGCAGTAACGATACCGTATTTTTTATTCAGCCTTTTCATATCGTGTATCAACTGGATGGTAAGCTTACAGCCTGTGCAACCCAGCGGATGCCCCAACGCAATGGCGCCTCCATTGATGTTCACAATATCAGGATTCATATCCAGCGTGCGGATGACTGCTAACGCCTGCGAAGCAAACGCTTCGTTCAGCTCTATAAGGTCAATATCCGGCAATTGTTTGCCTGCCTGCTTCAGCACCTTGGGAACGGCTTCCACGGGCCCGATACCCATTAAACGGGGATCAACACCTGCAGAAGCGCAGGCCACCAGCCTGCCGACAGGCTGCACATTCAGCTCTTTCACCATTGCTTCGCTCATCACTATCACAAAAGCGGCGCCATCGCTGGTTTGGGAAGAGTTGCCAGCTGTAACGGAGCCTCCAACGGCAAATACCGGCTTCAGCTTGCCCAGTGCTGCCATAGAAGTGTCAGCCCGTGGGCCCTCATCTGTATCTACTACATAAGTTTTTACTTCTCTCTTTCCTTTTTTCCCTATCAATACTTCTTCAACCGTTATGGGTAAGATACCGCTTTTAAAATATCCGTTTTCTATTGCCCTGATAGCCTTCTGGTGCGAGTGGAACGAGAATGCATCCTGTTCTTCACGGGTCACTTTATATTCCTGCGCCACCGCTTCTGCCGTCAGTCCCATGCTCAGGTAGTAATCAGGACTATCCACTGCTATTTCATAGGAGGGGGCTGTTTTCCAGCCGGCAGTCGGCACCAGGCTCATACTTTCGGTACCACCGGCAATGATACATTCCGCCTGCCCGCTACGGATCTTGGCAGTTGCCATAGCAATCGCCTCCAGGCCGGAAGCACAGTAGCGGTTGATGGTGATACCCGGTGCCTGGTAACCCAACGCCCTGGCAGCTATGATCCTGCCTACCTGCAATCCCTGCTCCGCTTCCGGTACTGCATTTCCCACAATCACGTCATCTACCCTTTTGGGATCCAGCTGCGGCATACCGGCCATAACACCCTGTATTACTTCCACCGCTAAATTGTCCGGGCGGGTAAAGCGGAACCCACCTCTTTTGGATTTGGCAACCGCCGTGCGATAACCGGCAACTATATAAGCATCCTGCATACGTTTAATTTAGTTGTTTATGCAACTTTGTATATCAAAGATAATTATTCCGGTTGGCTGTACCAAACTGCCACCGCTATGTATCATTTGTTAACTTGCGCCGATTATGTACAAGCTTTTACGAAGTATTCTGTTTTGGTTTCCCCCCGAACCGGTACATTATTTTTCAATGAATTGCTTCCGGTTCTTATGCAGTATCGGTTTTATAAAAAAAATAGTATGCGCCTCTCTGAAGCCTGCTAAAAATCAGGTAGTGCTTGTTACCCGAAACGGATCGCTTACATTCGACAATCCGGTTGGGTTGGGTGCCGGGTTTGATAAAAATGCCCGCTATCTCCGGGAGCTGGACTGCATGGGGTTCGGATTTGTTGAGATAGGAACCGTAACGCCGAAGCCGCAGAGCGGCAACGACAAGCCGAGGCTGTTCCGCCTGCCGGCAGATAAAGCGCTTATCAACCGGATGGGTTTCAACAACGACGGTGCCGAACAGATCGCCGGCCGCCTGCAGAAATGGCGGGATGCGGCGGGAAAACATTCCTCGCTGATCATAGGTGGTAACATCGGGAAGAACAAAGTAACACCCAACGAAGAAGCATGGAAGGATTATGAAATTTGCTTTGAAGCCCTGTTCGACTACGTAGATTATTTTACGGTAAACGTAAGCTCACCCAACACCCCGGGACTGAGGGCTTTACAGGATAAGGATTCGCTGAAGCAGATCCTCACCAACCTGCAGGAAAAGAATGCACAGAAGACGACCCCCAAACCGATCTTCCTGAAGATAGCCCCGGACCTGACGCCGGAACAGGTAGACGATGTGATAGCGCTGGCCCTGGACATCCACCTGGATGGTATTGTTGCGACCAATACCACCATCAGCCGGGAAAACCTGAGAACGAGCAAGTCAGAGATTGAAGCTATCGGTGCGGGCGGGTTGAGCGGTAAACCCGTTCAGAAAGCCTCCTCGGAAATTGTACATCAAATTGTACAGAAAACAAAAGGTGCTGTGCCGGTAATCGCCAGCGGAGGCATCTTTAACGGAACGGAGGCACGGGAAAAAATGGAGCTGGGCGCAGTATTGATACAGGTATGGACCGGTTTTATTTATGAGGGTCCCGGCATCATCAAGCGTATCTGCCGGAAGATCGGTTAGTCCAATGAAAAAGCTTAATAGTTCGTGGGAACGATAGAAGTTGTTTCTCCCAGGGAGTGGCCCTGCTTCTGGAAGCTCTGAAGAGCATGCAAAACTATGATCGCAATTACAACTACAAGTAATGTAAGCAAACCTTCGGATAACCTGGTATGGCTTTTCTGTATTGGCATAAAAAAATCAGATAGAGGTTTTGGCATAACCAATGCAAATGTCGGGTATTAATTAGTCTTACACAAACTTGCGTGAATGAATAATCACCTGAATTTCGATAGGAGTAAACACTTAAACTGTAAAAATACCCGTTGAAAAGCAAGATCACAAGCCCTGAAACCCTATCTGGGTTTTTATAATTTTTTTATCATGAGTGAACCGTCAGGATAGGCACCTGACTGTTGTAAGCAAGCTTTTGTGTATGACTCGCATTGAATAACCTCTTAAGGAAGCCATGTTTCTTTGGTACGGTTATAATGAGATCGATATCATACTCCTGTACAAAATCAGCCACTGCCTTTTCAAAATCCTCTTCCAGCACGAAAGAACTCTGCGGGTTATATTTCCAGAGCAACTCCTGCAGCTTTTCTTTCTCCGCCTTATATTCATCAGGAACAGCATGGTGCTCCCGCGTAACATTTACAATATACAACCTGGGATTAATGGTATTCAGCACCTTTTCCATTTGTACAACCGGTGTATTGCTTTCTACGTTTTTAAGATCCGAAGCCAATGCAGCTTTTGCAATTTTCCGGTATACTGCATTCCCCGGAATAACCAGTATCGGGCAGATATCCCGGCTGATCACATCCAGGGTGGTGCTTCCCACTATCATTTGCTCCAGCCTGGAGCTTCCGGTGATACCCATTACAATCAGGTCTACTCCATGGTATTTGACATATTTTTCCAGGTTGGCGATCACATTCCCCGGCTCCACCACATGCTCAATATTCTTTTTGCTATCTGCAGCCAGTGTATTCTTCAGGTTAAGGATAGCCGATTCCGCGATGGCTTTACGATCGTCATCATCCACATCCAGTGGGGAACCATCACTGCCGGCTGTCACCTTATTGTAAGTGTAATATAAAGTCAGGGATGCGCCAGGAAGGTCATTTGCCAGTTGTACGGCATACTTCGCGGCATTTACAGAGGCGTCTGAAAAATCAACGGCTGCAAGAATTTTTTCCATGATATTGAATTTTTAATGGTTTAGCAATTAACTCTAAATATAGCAAGTTTATCACCAATTAGCAATTGATGTATGATATTAATGTTCGGAAACTGTATTAAAGCTCATCAAACATTCCACACTTGCCACAGACCCTTCGCGGGCATAGGATGGCAGAATAAAGATAGGCAGGAGCACTAATGTCGGGCGTTTATACCACGGTTTGATAAGGCAATCATTGATTCCTTTCTATGACTTCTTCAGCCAATCCAAAAGCCAGTGTCATGCCCGCACCGCCGAATCCATTGATGATGGTGACACCGGGGGCAGGTGAAAGCACGATATCCGTTTCCCCGTTGGTGAGCTTCGGATACACACCATTCCATGTTTCCATCACCCGGGAATTACCAAAGCGGGCAAAGCTTCCAAGATAACGCAGGATAAGATCATTGATCATCCCCCGGTCAAAAGGATCAGGACTGGATCCATATTCATGGGAATCACCTACCGTTAATGCTCCTTCCTCATTCTGGGATACCAGCAGGTGGATGCCGTATTGCAGGTATTCGGCAAATTCTTTTTCAATCCTGGCTTTTAATGCCGGAAACGATGGTGCGGCCTTATAACTGTTGTAGTGCACCAATGACAGGGGACTGCACAGCGCTGGCCCAAGCCGCCATCCGCCAGGCTGCACACCCAGCCGCATCATCTGCAGCTTGCATTTTGTGAGAGGCAATGCCTTATAAATATCCGGATAGAGTGTTTCGAAGTCCGCGCCCGAACAAACATAGATTTCATCCGCCTGCAACTTTTCATTACCCACATGTACAAACGGGTGAAGCACACCATTCACATGTTTCCCCCAGATAAACTGAACATTATATTTTTCTGCAAGCCACAATGGTATGGCAGCTATTGCTTTTCTTGGGTCCACGATCAGCTCATCTGTGCTATAGAGGCTGCCGTGTAAACCATCGGGCAGTATAGCAGCCGATAGCCTGGTAGTAGCTGCGGGGTCCAGTAACCGGTATCCCCTGCATGTATATGCCTCTTTCACTTCGTGCAGCACCTGCCATTCATCCGGGGCATATGCCAGGTGCAGCGATCCCTTTTGTTCATACCAGATGCCTGCCTCATTACAGATCTCTTTCCAGATAGCGGCAGATCTTTTCGCCCGGTCGTATAATTGTCCCGCTGGTTGTGCTGCGGGTAGTATCATGCCGAAGTTCCGGACAGAAGCGCCCATTGCCTGCAACGACCTTTCCACTACCGTTACCCGGTAGTTTCTTACGGCCAGCGCCCTAGCGGTTGCCAGTCCTGCAATGCCCGCGCCTATTACTATTGCGGATTTGTCAGACATGATATATCAGGAATGGTGATGCGACAGGACCGATCAGCTTTTGCTTGTAATTTCTTTAACGGAACCATCCGTACAACCAACGATCACTCTTTCCGCCATATGGATGAACAGTCCGTTATCTACCACACCAATAATGCTGTTGATATCTTTCTCCAGTGCCGGCGCATCTTTTATGATATTAAAATTACAATCAAGGATATAGTTACCGTTATCGGTAACAAAGGGTTTTCCATCCGGCGTCATCCGGCGCTTCGTCTGGCAGCCTAATTGCTCCAGGGCCCTGTTGGTATGTTCCCATCCGAAAATCACGACTTCTACAGGAAGGGGAAATTTGCCGAGCTTTTTTACCAGCTTCGATTCATCGGCTATTACAATGAACTGGCGGGTAGCGCTGGCCACTATTTTTTCCCGCATCAATGCCCCGCCACCACCTTTTATAAGATTTAGGTCCTCATCTGCTTCATCAGCGCCATCTATATCTATATCCACATACGGCACTTCATCAAAGGAAGTGATATATATGCCTCTTTCACGCGCCTTCATTGCCGTATCTTCAGAAGTAGCCACTACTGTTATATTCAGCCCTTGCGCAACGCGTTGTGCAGTGTATTCTATAGCCCAAAATGCAGTAGAGCCCGTTCCCAGTCCTACTATCATTCCTTCCCTGATAAATTCCACTGCTCTGGAGGCAGCCAGTTGTTTCGGATTCATTGTATGTTGATTTAATCCTCTATGCCCCATTTTTTACCTTTCATAACTGCAGGTACGCCATCCCGTAACCATTCCGCAGGCTGTGCTCCTTTCAGCAACCAGTCAAAAAACTGCTGTTCCCTTACCTGGATATCCTTCCGGTTCTTTCTTTCCACCAGGTTATGCGCCTCTCCGTTATAATTAAGCATCCACACGGGTTTGTTCAGCCGGCGCATGGCGGTAAAAAGCTCTATACCCTGATACCATGGCACCGCCCCGTCATTATCGTTATGCATGATCACAAGCGGTGTTGCTATTTTAGGCACATGAAATAAAGGAGAGTTTTCGATATAAAGCTGCGGTTTTTCCCAAAGTGTTGCACCTATCCTGCTTTGTGTTTTTTCATACTGGAACTGGCGGTTCATCCCCGTTTGCCAGCGGATTCCCCCATAAGCGCTTGTCATATTACTCACAGGGGCACCTGCCCAGGCCGCTTTGAAAAGTTTGGTCAAAGTAATGATCTGTGCAGTCTGGTACCCGCCCCAGCTTTGTCCCTGCAGCCCCATCCGGGTGCTATCTGCCCAGGTATTTTTCGCTAATGCCCTGGCACCGCTTACTACATAATCATAAGCGCTTTTTCCGGGGTGACCGATATTGTACTCAATATCCGGCGCTAATACGATATAGCCCCTGCTTACAAAAAAAGAAATATTGAGGCGGCTGGGCGTGGGTGCAGGTGGAATATAATTATACAATCCATCGGTAAGCTTTTCGTAGAAATAGCAGATAACAGGATACTTTTTCTGCGGATTGAAATCTTCCGGCTTGTATAAGATCCCCTTAGCCTGCTTTCCGTTATAAGCTTTCCAGGTAAATAGTTCAGCGGTTCCCCAGTTGTACCGGCTTTGCTGGGGGTTGATGCGGGTAAGCCGCAGCTCTCTCTTCCAGTCGTCGTTTACATACAGATCGGGCGACTGGATATAAGACTCTTTCGTATAAGCATATACAGGCACTGCCTTTGCTTTCAGCAATCCGTCATTCAGTGCAAATGCCCCGCTAAAAATAGTTCTGGGCTCATTCTTCTCCGAAAATCTGTATACCGCAAACCCTGATTGCTTATTTACTTCATTGAAGGTCTTCAGCACCACCTCCTGTACAGGAGCAATGGAAACTTCTTCGGGGTCTGTTTTAAGATAACGGTAGCTGGTTTTATTTTTCCTGCCGGTAGCGGTGATATTTACAGGCGCCACTACGTTTAACGGATCTACCTGCCAGATATCATACCTGTCATATAGCAGCACGGACAGGTCTCCCGTCAGCCACCCCATCACTCCATAAGAATAAGGATCGTCGGGCATATCAAACTCTTCTTCATATAATTTCACGGTGATCTTAGCCGTTATATTTCTGATGGTGCCGTCACGCCAGGTAAAATAATGCTTTGCTTTTTCATCATACCACAAAACAAATTTAGAGCCGGGTGAAAGATATACCCTGCCTGCTACTTCTTTTTTTATCAGGTTTCGCATTCCATTGTCCGGGTTGATGGCATACAGGTCTTTCGGCGTCTTTCCCTCCCATTGTACAACCGGTCTGTAAGCCGTATCAGACATGCCCAATATCAAATCCCCATCTCCTTCTTCCGGCAGCACAATATCAGGTACCGCCTGATCAGCCAGTTGCAGGAACGTTTTTGATGCGGTGTGTATAACGCCGGTATAGGTCCGCTTCAGCTCTTTGTCCAGACCTGCCAGCTGCATGGTTTGGAGGTAGTCATCTTTATAACTCCAGATATCAACTTTCACCATATCTATTTCAGCCAGGGAAGTATCTTTCAATGCCGGGATAGGAGCAGTACCCGCAAAAAGCCTTTTTCCGGACTTACTGAACTTCGGTACAGTAAATTCACTGATGCTCCAGCCTACCGGCATGCCAGCAGTATTTTTATCTGCGATCATGACGGCGGTATCCTGCCCGTTCTGCCAGTACCACAGCTTGTAAAATTTCCGGAGCGCTTTTTCACTGCTATCCCTTTCCGCTACAAAAGCAATACGGGTAGCGGAAGCGTCGATGGCAAATGCTTTGAAATCGTTACCACCGTTTGATATGGTATCGAACCTGTCTTCGATGGTCCTGTAAATAGAAACGGCTTTTGCAAGGGAAGAATCTTTAGGTGGTGCATTTTCAATGAGCAGCAGGTGGCCGTTCTCGCTCCACAGAAACTCTTTTACAAAGGGCAACCTGATCTCTGTATTCAGGCGGTAATTGAAGATCACCAGTTCATTTCCGGACGATACAGCCGATACAGAATCTTTAAATTGGCGGAAATCACCGTTATCATTTTTAATAACCGGGGGATTGGTGATTTTTTTTCTTTTTCCCGCTTGTTCCGGCGTCACTTCTTCCTGGCTGTTCCTTGCTTCTTTCAACTTACTGACAATTGCGCTGTCGGGCTTATTTTTTACGGTGGAGTCTTTTACCTGCTTTTCAAGCAGCCAGGCTACCCATTGGTTGTTTTTGAGAGGAGCCTGATGGGATTTAATATTAGCCACCGTGTATATGCTGTCTTTACCCAATTCCACGATTGCCAGGGAATCCTTGGGAAGGTCTTTTTTCTTTTTGATCTTTGCATCTCTCGTTTGTGCATAGGTTGGCTTGATACGGCAAATCAAAAACCGGCTGTCTTCCGAAATGTATATATTGTAGCCCCGGTCGATCTTTTTAGTATAGCTGCCGTCTGTAGATTGTATTTGTAAAACGGCGTCTCCTTCCTGTACATTTATAACAAAGGCTATCCATTTGCCATCGTTACTTATTTTTCTTTCACCGATACTCTGCCAGTCGTCGTATACGGTATGATCCAGTGGTTGTTTATTCTGGGCTGATGCTGCTACTGCAAAAAAAACATGCATTACCAGGAAGACCTTCCTCATTTCTTCTTGTTTAAAAAAATATTTTGCAATATAATACTAATGTAATTTGTCCGGGACAAAAATGATGGAAACTAATAATACAGAGAAGTATGTCAGCTTAGCGCATTCGCTGTGATCCTGGATTCCTCCACATTACTTTTGACCTTACGCCTGTAGTTTTTGAACATGCTGAGCCACTGGATCTTCACAACCCCCAGCACCCCTTCCTTTACAATATTCTTGTTCATCTTGGAGGTGCCGTATTTACGGTCAACGAAAGTGATGGGTATTTCAACGATTTTGAACCCGAGCTTCCAGGCTGCGAATTTCATTTCTATCTGGAAAGCATACCCTACAAACTTTATTTCATCAAAATTGATGCTCTCCAGCACTTCTTTCTTATAACAGATGAAACCTGCGGTAGGATCTTTTACCGGCATCCAGGTCAATAACCTGGTATACAGGGCACCGCCTTTGGAAAGCACATTTCTTTCCCACGTCCAGTTAACCGTTCGGCCACCGGCCACGTACCTGGAACCTATAGACACATCAGCGCCTTTTCTGCAAGCCTGGTAAAGCCGTTCAAGATCTTTGGGGTTGTGCGAGAAATCAGCATCCATTTCAAAAATGTGCGCATACCCTTTTCTGATAGCCCATCTAAAACCATGCAAGTAAGCGGTGCCGAGCCCCTGCTTCCCCTGGCGTTGCTCCAGAAAAAGCTGTTCCCTGTAGGTTTGCTGCAACTGACGCACCACATCTGCTGTACCATCCGGAGAATTGTCGTCTACTACCAGCACATGAAACCCCAGCTCCATGTTGAAAATGGTGCTTAGGATCGAGGCAATGTTCTCACATTCATTATATGTGGGTATGACAACCAGCTTCTCCACAAGGAAATCTATTTATTCTTTAAAAAGGTCCTGTTAAAAATCTCTGTAAGCTTTTGCTTGGTATGCAGCGGAAACTCACCCTTCATCATCCAGTCATAATATTGCGGTTCCGATTTCAGCACATCTACCAGGGGACGCCCCTTATGCTTGCCGAAGTTAACAACTTCTACCCCATTATCCATTACAAATCGGCGGGCGAAGTCAATAATTTCCTCTTTTCCGGTAAATTTTATGATACTTTCAACAGAATCTCCCAACTGCTCATATTTTTCCACCTGCGCACCGAGTATTTCCATGGTAGCCTGCGCATCCACCTCTGCGCTATGGGCATTGTCCAGTTGTTTATCACAATAGAACTTATATGCAGCGCCGAGCGTTCTCGGTTCCATCATATGGTATACTTTCTGCACATCCAGGAGGCTTTTATCCGTAATATCGAAGTTCAGTCCGGCCCTTAAAAACTCTTCTGCAAGCAACGGAAAATCAAGGCGGTGGGAGTTATAACCCGCCAGGTCGCAGCTATCTATGAACTGGCGGATCTCATTGGCCACCTGTTTAAAAGCAGGCGCGTCCTTTACCATTTCATCTGTTATCCCATGAATATCGGTTGTAACCTGCGGGATCGGCATCTGCGGATTGATCAGCTTACGTTTTACCTGTCTTGTTCCATCCGGCATCAGCTTAACGATGGCTATTTCTACAATACGATCTGTGGCAAGATTGATACCTGTTGTCTCCAGATCAATGAAAGCCAATGGGCGGGTCAGTTTTAAGCGCATTCCTGAATTTTTAAAAAAGTAGGGCAAAAATCGGAAATAACTTTGATACTTAGTTGGTTTTTAGCGTTTCAATGCAGGAACCAGGGAATTATGGCAAATAATCATGTACAAATTCTTATAAGGCGTACCCGCATTTATTGTGCAGGATAACAGTTTTTAACATAAATCAAGTGTTAAGAACGCTGTTATCCTTGGCTAAATGGTATACAATTTGTTTCTTTGACCCATCGACTTTTAACAGGCGATAATTCCAATCTCCCCTTGTGAAAAAATAACAAACTTCCTACTCCTACGGTGCCATTATTTTTTTACCGTAAAGTTTTAGTTCATGAAAAAGGCTTTTGTTATTGTTCTCGTTGTTGTCTCTTGTGCTTTTGCTTTCTCTTCCTGCGCTTCATCAAAAAGCGGATGTAAAGCCACGGAAAGACTTGCAGGTTACAGATAGGTACTGTTTTCTTCAGGGGTTGTACAGTATCAGAAGTGACTGCAAAGTGTAGAGATGCAACTTATTTGAGGTTACCGTTCGGCGGTAACCTTTTTTATTGCGCCACAATGATCCGGGACCCGGCGGGCAGGCCTCGTGTGATGAGTCTTCTTTCCCTGCCTGTTCAGCAAGCAGTTCAAGCGGGCTTCGGGAAGGTTGGAACGGGCTTATCACCAATTTCAGCTACATTTGTCTGCGACACCGATTAATGCATTACAATGTCTCAAAAAGAAATCTCTATCAGTTCAGCCGGCGGCCGTTTCAGAAAAGCAATAGAAGACGAAAAGCCACTACAGGTTGTCGGGACCATTAACGCCAATCACGCGCTGCTTGCCACCCAGGCCGGATTCAGGGCTATTTATCTGTCCGGCGGAGGAGTAGCCGCAGGTTCATTGGGCATTCCTGACCTGGGCATCACCACGCTGGAAGATGTGCTGACCGATATATACCGTATCACCAATGTCACCACCACCCCGTTGCTGGTAGATGTGGATACCGGTTTTGGTCCTTCTGCTTTTAATATTGCCAGAACAGTCAAGTCGCTTATCAAAGCAGGTGCGGCAGCATTGCACATCGAAGACCAAGTAGGCGCCAAACGATGCGGGCACCGCCCGGGTAAGGAAATTGTAAGCAAGGAGGAAATGGCGGACCGGATCAAAGCCGCAGCAGATGCCAGAACAGACGAATTGTTTGTAATAGGTGCCCGTACGGATGCGTTGGCAAGTGAAGGGCTGGAGAAAACGCTGGACAGGGTAAGGGCTTATAAAGAAGCCGGCGCTGATTTTATTTTTGCAGAGGCTGTCCGGGAGCTGGGGCAGTACGCGGAATTTGTAAAAGCTGCCGGAATTCCCGTTCTGGCAAATATCACCGAGTTTGGAATGACCCCGTTATGGACAAGAGATGAGCTGGCAAAGGCGGGTGTTGGATTGATATTATATCCGCTCTCCGCCTTCCGCGCGGCCAATAAGGCTGCACAAAAGGTCTTTGATGCCATCCGTACGGAAGGAACCCAGCAAAATGTAATTGATACCATGCAAACCCGCGCAGAATTATACGACAGCATAGGATATTATGCATTTGAGGAAAGACTTGACAAATTATTTGCACAAAAAAAGTAATCGCATAATGAGTACAGAAACACCTGCATTCAAGCCTAAAAAAAGCGTAGCCCTGTCAGGCGTGGCAGCCGGCAATACGGCATTGTGCACTGTAGGGAAAAGCGGTAACGACCTGCATTATCGCGGGTATGATATACTGGACCTGGCAGAGGGCGCCAGCTTTGAAGAAACAGCCTACCTGCTTATCCACGGCTCTTTACCAACCGTGGCGCAGTTGAAAGCATACCAGACAAAATTGAGATCGTTAAGAGGGTTACCGGCGGTAGCGCAATATGCACTGGAACAGATACCGGCATCCGCCCATCCAATGGATGTATTGCGCACCTATTCATCCGTGTTAGGTACGGTTTTGCCGGAGAAAGAGGATCATAATATTACCGGGGCAAAAGACATAGCGGATAAGCTGCTGGCTTCATTCAGCTCGGCGCTGCTGTACTGGTATCATTTTGCAC
>Ga0222419_100630_pt1 | contig 24701 bp, 20 predicted proteins | sample 1B20Ametagenome_FD_182474 | JGI IMG/M metagenome (GOLD analysis project Ga0222419, IMG submission 182474) | Enriched microbial communities from leaf-cutter ant dump, University of Wisconsin, Madison, United States - 1B20A (version 2) | ecosystem: Environmental > Terrestrial > Nest > Insects nest... | reverse complement strand
GATGTCCATCGGGCGCGAAAGCGGGGTGGCCTTTCTCTTTGGTTACTTTCTCTTTACTCCGGGCATCCTGCCCTACGCCCTTCGGGCCAGCTGCGCTGTTCGCATGCGCATCCTGCGCATGCGTGGCCACGCAAAGAGAAAGTAACTCGCCCTCCGTAGGAGGACGAAACGTTCTTGATCTTGATCTGGCTTTTGAAGCTCTGGCTTCAAAGCTTCAAAAGCTTTCCCGCACATGGCGACCGCACGCATCGTCGGGCAGTGCCCGACCTACGTTCAGGTGAGGGGGCGCGGCATCACCGATGTCGGGCGGTGCCCGACCTACGCGACGGCCAGGCTCACCAGCACCGCGGCCTCGATCATCTCGGCCAGCGCCCCCGCGGTATCTCCGGTGAAACCGCCAAGACGGATCCGGCAAGCGCGGGACCACAGCATGAACACCGACAGCGCCAGCAACCACGCCAGCAAACCGTGCCAGCCAAAGCAAAGGCAGAACACGCTGCCAGCCAACAAAGCGGCAAGGCTGTTGCGGCGGGGTGATTCTTCCAGGCCAGCGCCAAGCCCGCCCGGGCGCACATAAGGCAGCCACAGGAACAGCCCGGTCAGCGCCATCCGCGCCAGCAACGGCGCCAGCAGCAAGGCCGTTACGGGGGTCGCAGGCAGGCTGGCCAGCGCGGCGAATTTCAGCAGCAGAACCAGCACCAGCGCGACCACCGCAGCCGGACCGCAACGCGGATCCTTCATGATCGCCAGGGTGCGCTCGCGATCACCGATGCCGCCGATCCATGCATCGGCCGTATCGGCCAACCCGTCCAGATGCAGGGCACCGGTCAGACCCACCCAGCACACCAGCAGCACCGCTGCGGACAGCAGCGGCGACACGCCATGCAGCACGCCGGACACGGCCCACAGCAGAAGACCCAGGACCAGCCCCACGGCGGGATACCAGGCCAGCGAATGCTTCTGTGCGGCCTTGTCGTCGAACACCTGCGACGGCACCGGCAAGCGGGTCAGGAAACCGATCGCCACCAGCAGCGCGCGCATCAGATGCCGCTCCCCGGCCAGGCGATCGGATGCAGCGAGGCGTGCGCCACCTCGATGTTGGCCATCTCGCCGTAGCTGCGTCGCTCGGCATGACAGCGAAGCAGGCGGATCGCGCCGCCATGGGTGACCACCAGCACGCGCTGGCCGCGTGCCTCGATGGCGATGTCGTCCAGCGCGGCGGACAGCCGCGCATGGAACGCCGCGAAGGTTTCCGCGCCCGGCGGCGGATGAGCCACCGGATCGGCCCAGAAACGACCCAGCGCCTCGCCGTCACGCGCGGCGATGTCCTCGATCGGCACACCTTGCCAGTCACCGAAGTGGTATTCGCGCAAGCGCGGATCCAGCCGCAACGGCAGGCCGCGGGCATTGGCCAGTTCCTGCGCGAATGCGGCGCAGCGCTGCAGCGACGAGGCGACGATGGCGTCCCACTGGCGACCGGCCACCGCCTCGCGCAACTGCTGCCAGCCCAGCGGGCTCAGCGGGTCGTCGAGTTGGCCGCGATAACTGCGCTGGGCGGTGTCGCCGTGGCGCAGCAGCTCGATCGTTCCGGCGGCGTTCGCACTCATGCCTGCGACACTCCGGCCTGGGCGAAGGTCGCCATGCCGTTGTGCAGCTCGCAGGCCAACCGCAGCAGCGGCACGGCACAGGCCGCGCCACTGGCTTCGCCCAGGCGTAGCTCGAGATCCAGCAGCGGCCGTGCCGACAGTGCATCAAGTACCCGGGCATGGCCGCGTTCGTGCGAGCGATGGCCGAACAGCAACCAGTCACGCACCTCCGGCTGGATCCGCACCGCTGCCAGTGCCGCCACCGTGGTGATGAAGCCGTCGACCAGCACCGGCAGGCCTGCCTGTGCCGCAGCGACGAAGGCACCGGCCAACGCCACGATCTCGAAGCCGCCGAGGCAACGCAATTGCTCCAGCGGGCCGCGCGCCGCTTCATGCCGCGCCAATGCCCGTTCGATCACCGCGCACTTGTGCGCGATGCCGGCGGCATCCAGCCCGGTACCGGCACCGGCCAGCGCCTGCGGCGACTCGCCCAGCAATGCACAGGCCAATGCGGTGGCAGCGGTGGTGTTGGCAATGCCCATCTCGCCGCCGATGAACAGTTGTGCGCCACCAACCAGTGCCGCGCGCACGCTGTCCATGCCGATGGTCAACGCCTGCTCTCGTTGTGCCGTGTCCATCGCCGCCTGTTCGCAGAAGTTGGCCGTGGCCGGCGCAACGATGGCGCGGCGCACGCCGGTGATCTCACCCGGGTCATTGACCGTGCCCAGACTCACCACTTCCAGCGTGGCGCCGAGGCTGGCCGCCAGCACACTGACCGCCGCACCGCCACCAGCGAAATTGCGCAGCATCTCGCCGGTGACCGCCTGCGGAAACGCCGAGACGTTTTCCGCGGCAACACCATGATCGGCGGCGAACACGCTGATCCACACCCGCTCCATCGACGGTCGCGGTGTCCGCTGCAACGCGGCCAACTGCACGGCCAGGGTTTCCAGCGCACCCAGTGAACCCGGCGGCTTGGTCAGCTGCGCCTGGCGCGCACGGGCAGCGGCGGCGAGATCCCTGTCGGGCCGGGCGCAGGGGCGGGTCAGCCAGCTCATGCCAGGCTCCCTTTCATCACCAGCGGCAGGCCGGCCGCCACGAATACCACACGATCGCACTGCGCAGCCAGCGCCTGATGCAGGCGTCCGGCCTCGTCGACGAAGCGGCGACTGAGCTCTCCCAGCGGCACGATGCCCAGCCCCACCTCGTTGCTGACCAGCACGATCTCGCCCGGCAGTCCGGGCAGGGTTCCGAGCAGGGCTTCGCGCTCGCGTCCGAAGCGCGAAGCGTCGGCATCACCCAACAGGTTGCTCAGCCACAAGGTCAGGCAGTCGACCAGCACGCAGCCATCGGCGCGGGCATGGCGACGCAGCGCATCGGCCAGCGCCAGCGGCTCCTCCACGCAGCCCCAGCTGTCCGGTCGGCGCGCACGGTGATGGGCGATGCGTTCGGCCATCTCGCCGTCGCCGGCACGGGCCGTGGCGAGATAAGTCACCGGGCCACCACTGTCCCGTGCCAGCCGCTCGGCCAGTGCGCTCTTGCCCGAACGGGCGCCACCGAGAATCAGGGTGTGCATGCGTCAATCCTCGCAGCGACATCCAGCAACCGGTGCAGCCGGGCGGTATCCAGATGCTGTTCGACCACGTCGGCGAGCCGCTCCAGGCTGGCCTCGCGCAGGGCCGGCAGATCCAGCGACGACGCATCACGCAAGCCGGCCCAGCGCAGCAAGGCAGCCAACGCCTCCGGCGCATCGAACAGGCCGTGCAGATAGCTGCCAGCCACCTGCCCGTCGGTGGATACCGCGCCATCCAGGCGGCCATCGCCAAGCCGGCAGAATGGCTGCTCCAGCGCCGGCCCGTGGCTGGTCCCGCAGTGGATTTCATAACCGCGCACGGTGGCGCCACCGAAAGTCAGCCGGCCTTGCGCGTTGTACAGGCGCTTGCCACTTTCCAGTGTGGTCTGCAGGTCGAGCCAGCTCAGCCCCTTGCTGGAGCCGGGCTTGCCCTCGATGCCCTGCGGATCATGTACCGCCGTGCCGAGCATCTGCAGCCCGCCGCAGATGCCGAGCAGCTTGCCGCCGTAGCGAAGATGTCGCTCGATCGCCTTGTCCCAGCCCTGTTCACGCAGCCAGGCCAGATCGGCGCGCGTGGCCTTGGAACCGGGCAACACCACCAGGTCGGCCTGCGGCCATGACTCCCCCGGGCCGACGAAGCGAAGGTCCACCTGCGGATGCGCGCGCAAGGCGTCGAAGTCGGTGTGATTGCTGATCCGCGGCAAGGCCGGCACCACCACGCGCAAGGCCTGCTTCCCGGCTTCGGTGCGTTCGCGCGGCAAGGCATCTTCGGCTTCAAGGTGCAGCCCATGCAGATACGGCAGCACGCCAAGCACCGGTTTGCCGGTTTCCTGCTCCAGCCAGTCCAGTCCCGGCTGCAGCAGGCTCAGGTCACCGCGGAAGCGATTGATCACAAAGCCCACCACGCGGGCGCGCTCGCTTTCCGACAGCAACGCCAGGGTGCCGACCAGATGAGCGAACACGCCGCCGCGGTCGATGTCGGCGACCAGCAGCACCGGGCAATCGACTGCCTCGGCATAACCCATGTTGGCGATGTCGCGGGCACGCAGATTGATTTCCGCCGGGCTGCCGGCGCCCTCGACCAGCAACACTTCGTGCCGCGCACACAGCCGCCGGTGCGAGGCCAGCACCGCCTCCATCGCCACCCGCTTGTACTCGTGGTAGCCGACCGCATTCATGTTGCCCACCGCATGGCCGTGCACGATCACCTGCGCGCCGGTGTCGCTGTTGGGTTTGAGCAGCACCGGGTTGAAATCCGTATGCGGCGGCAGCCGGCAGGCCTGTGCCTGCACGGCCTGGGCACGACCGATCTCGCCGCCATCGACGGTCACTGCCGAGTTCAGCGCCATGTTCTGCGGCTTGAACGGCGCCACCCGCACGCCCTGCCGTTGCAACCAGCGGCACAGCGCCGCGACCAGGGTGCTCTTGCCGGCATCGGAGGTACAGCCCTGCACCATCAGCACGCGGGCGCCGCCCGGCCCTGCTTTCCCCGCGAGTACGTGGCGGGAAGCCACGACCGGTTTCGATGAGCGGGAACGGCGTCGCGTGGCGGCCGCAGGCGTGGTCACCCCGACCGGACTGCCGCCCCGCAGCGAAAGGGAGGCAAGCGCCTCACCAAGACGGGCAAACGCGGCCTCGTCGGGAGGCAGGCCGAAACGCAGGCTGGCAGGCTGCTCGAACAGGCGGACGAGGATGCCTTGCGCAGCCAGCTGACGATGCAGCGACGCGGCATCATCGTGACGACACCACTGGAACAGCGCGCAACCGCCGCTGGGCACCAACCCGTTGCCGGCCAGCAATGCAGCCAGACGCGTGCTGCCCGCCGGCAGCCGCACGCGGGCCTCGGCCTGCCAGCGGTGATCGGCCAGCGCCAGCTGCAGCACGTGCCGCGACGGCCCGCTCAAGGTCCACGGCCCCAGCCGTTCACGCAAGGCCTCCAGCAATCCCGGTGCCGCGCAGGCAAAGCCGGCACGGGCACCGGCCAGACCGAAGAATTTGCCCACCGAGCGCAGCACCACCAGTCCTTCGCGATCACTGAAGCCGCACAGGCTGCGCTGCGGAGTGACGTCGATGAAAGCCTCGTCGACCACCAGCCAGCCGCCGCGCGTGGCCAGCGACGCATGCAGTGCCAGCAGCGCGTCGACCTCGAAACTGTCGCCGCCGGGATTGTTGGGATGGATCAGCACGATCACGTCATAGCGCGCCGCTTCGGCCAGCAACTCCGCGGCCGGGCGCAGCTCGACCTCGTGGCCGGCACGCCGCCAGGCCTGCGCATGTTCGGCATAACCGGGCGCGAGGATGCCGACCCGCGAATACCCGCGCAGCAACGGCAACGCCTGGATCGCCGCCTGCGAACCGGCCAGAGGCAGCAGTGCCGGGGCACCGTAATACGCCCGCGCCACCTCGAGCAGGCCGTCATCGTCCTCCGGCAGACGCTGCCATGCCTGCACCGGCACCGGAGGCACCGGCCAGCCGAAAGGACTCACTCCGGTCGACAGGTCAAGCCAGTCGGCCAGCGGAATGCCGAATTCGCGCGCGGCGCGCTGCAGGCGACCACCATGTTCAAGCATGCCCCGCTCCCCACAACAGACACGACAAAAGCATCACCGCCAGCCAGGCGGCCACGCCGCGGCGCACCAGCCACAGCGCACGAACGATCGCCCCGGCGTCCGGCGGAGCCCCTGCACCCAGCACGGAGCGCTCCTCCCACCTGCCGTGATACGGCGCCGCGCCACCCAGCTCCACACCCAGCGCACCGGCACCGGCGGCCATCACCGGGCCGGCATTCGGGCTGTCCCACTGCGGCGCCTGCTGGCGCCAGCAATGCATCGCCCGGGTGAAGTCGCCGAACAGCGCATAGGTGAAGGCGGTCAGTCGCGCCGGCAGAAAATTCAGCACATCGTCGATGCGTGCTGCGGCCCAGCCGAAGCGCCCGTAGCGCGGTGTGCGGTAGCCCCACATCGCATCCAGCGTATTGGCCAGCCGGAACAACAGCGCGCCCGGCGCACCCAGCACGGCAAACCAGAACAGGGTGCCGAACACGGCGTCATTGCCGTTCTCCAGCACCGATTCGGTGGCCGCCGCGGCCACCCGGCCGGCATCGAGCGCAGCAGTATCACGACTGACCATGCGCCCCACCGCAGCGCGCGCGCCCGCCAGATCGCCGGCCTCCAGCGCCGCAGCCACCGGCCTTGCGTGCTCGCCCAGGCTGCGCAGGCCCAGTGCGAGGTAGAGCACCAGCACCGCCACCATCCAGTCCAGCCAGCCCGGAAGGCAGGCCTGCAACACGACCAGCAGCAACACCGGCGGCAATACCGCCAGGCTCCACGCCAGCACACCGGCAACGCGGCGATCCGCATGCAGACGATTTTCCAGAAAGACGGCCAGACGGCCAAATGCCACCAGCGGATGTGCGCGCCGCGGCTCGCCCAGCAGGGCATCCAGCAGAACTGCCGCCAGCATCGCCAGCGCCATACTCACGGCAGGAACAACGCCATCGAAGCCGCCGGATTCGACGGGAAATAGAAATGCACGAAGCTGGCGGTCAACCGGTGATCGCGATACACCGCTTCACTGGTCGGGCCACCGTTGGGGTTGCTGGCCATGGCCAGCACCGCCGCATCAACCTGCGCCTTCGCATGGTGGAAGCTGTGCCCACGCAACACGCCTTCCGGCAGTTCCACGCTCTGCAGGCCCAGCGCCACCAATCGCGACTGCAACACCGCCTCGCCCGGCAACAGGCCGGCCATCGTCGCCTTCCGGCCATCGCGGTCGATCAGCGAATCCAGCGCGAACAGCAGCCCGCCACACTCGGCCAGCATCGGCTTGCCGGCATCGCGGTGCGCACGCAATACCGCATGCAATTCATGCTGCTGTGACAGCGCCTGCAGATGCAGCTCGGGATAACCGCCCGGCAACCACACCGCATCGCAATCCGGCAACGCATCACCAGCCAGCGGCGAGAAGAACACCAGCTCGGCGCCGGCTTCATGCAGCAGATCGAGATTGGCCGGATAGAGAAAACAGAACGCCGCATCCCGCGCGATCGCGATGCGCCGGCCAGCCAGCACGCCCGCCACCTCGCGGGAAGCATCCGGCGGCAGAAACGCCACCGGCGGCGGCAACGCCGTGTCGGCATGCTGCGCCCAGGCGTCGGCCAGCGCATCGAGCCGTGCATCGATGTCGCCCAGCTCGCCGGCTGCGACCAGTCCCAGATGCCGTTCCGGCAAGGCCAGCGCGGGATCGCGTGACAGTGCACCCAGCCAGTGCAGTTCCGGCGGCAGGCTCTCGCGCAGCAACTGCGCGTGATAGGCGCTGCCGATGCGGTTGGCCGCCACGCCATGCAGCTGCAGCCCCTCGCGATAACGGGCCAGACCGCAGGCCAGCGCGCCGAAGGTCTGCGCCATCGCCGAGCCGTCGATCACCGCCAGCACCGGCAGGCCCAATTGCTGCGCCAGATCGGCACTGGACGGCTTGCCGTCGAACAGGCCCATCACGCCTTCGACAAGGATCAGATCGGCCTCGCCGGCGGCCTCGTACAACCGCGCACGCACGTCGTCCTCGCCGCACATCCACAGATCGAGCTGGCAGGCCGGCGTGCCGGCGGCACGCTCCAGCACCATCGGATCAAGGAAGTCCGGGCCGGTCTTGAACACCCGCACGCGCCGCCCCTGCCGCGCATGCCAGCGCGCCAGCGCCGCGGTGACACTGGTCTTGCCCTGGCCCGAGGCCGGCGCGGACACCAGCAAGGCCGGGCAATGGCGCGCCTCGCTCACAGCTCGATGCCCTGCTGCGCCTTGATGCCGGCTTGGAAGGCGTGCTTGACCACGCGCATCTCGGTCACCGTATCGGCGGCCTCGACCAGTCCGTCCGGTGCCCCGCGACCGGTGATCACCACGTGCTGCCGCGGCGGTCGCGCGGCCAGCGCTTCCAGTACCTGCTCCAGCGCCACGTACTGCTTGACCAAGGCGATGTTCAGCTCGTCCAGCAGCACGAAGTCGTAGCTCTCGTCGGCCAGCATCCTCGCCGCCACCTGCCAGGCGGCCTGCGCCGAGGCGATGTCGCGCGACTTGTCCTGAGTTTCCCAGGTGAAGCCCTCGCCCATCACGTGGTAGTCCAGCCCGTCACCCTCGAAGCGGCGGAAGAAGGCCTCTTCGCCGGTGGAGAAACTGCCCTTGATGAACTGCACCACGCCGCAGCGGAAGCCGTGACCCAGCGAACGGGCCAGCATGCCGAAACCGGACGAGCTCTTGCCCTTGCCGTTGCCGGTGTTCACCACCAGCACGCCACGGTCGATGGTGGCGCGGGCGATCTTGCGATCGACCAGTTCCTTCTTGCGCTGCATGCGCTCGCGATGGCGCTCTTCCGGACTCAGTCCGTCACGGTCGCTCATGCGTGTGCCTGCTGCCGTACCGCCGGCACGAACTGGCGCAGCAGCGCCAGCACGCCGAAGGCCACGCCGACATAGCCGGTCATCGTGCCCAGCGAACGCGGATAGTAGTGGGCGATGCGCGGCAGGAAACCGGCGAGGGTCGGCTGGTAATGCCCGGAGAACGTGTAATAGCCGCCACCGGAGATCAGGTAGGTGACGAAAGCCGCCACCACCAGCACCGGCACCAGCCGTGCCACGTCCGACCACTGCCCGCGATGCATCCGCGCGTACAGCCGGCCGGCAAACCACAGCGTGCCGTAGGCCGGCAGCAAGGCCCAGTAGGCCGGGCTCAGGCACCAGTCACTGATCGTGCCAGCGGCATAACTGCCGAAATCCAGCGTCGTGGCCAGCGCGAACAGCGCCACGAACAACCAGCGCGTGCGCACCAGCGCACCGGCCAGAAAGAACACCGCCCACGAGGCGCTGGGCAGGGCATGCACGGTGGCGAAATGCTGGCCGCGCGTACACAGCATCAACAGGGCCAGCGCGAGGCCGGCAACGAGTTGCGGACGGAACCCGGCAAGCGGCAATGAATGGTTCGACATGATCGACTCCTCCGGTGACAACTCAGTGCGACGCGGCCATGCGCGGCGCAGCCAGCCTGGCCAGCACGCCGTGCAGCAGCAACGCGACGGCGACATACGTCAGAGTGGTCCGCACGAACAGCGGCCCCCACTGCCACAGACGCGACACGTACTGGGCAACGTTCGGATCGGGATAGCGTCCGCCGAACCAGTAGAACGCGCCGTTGGAAACCAGGAACGAAGCTGCTGCCGCCAGCAGGGCCACGCCAAACGCCCCGGCCAGCGCGCGTGGCGTGCCCTCCATCCGGGTGGAATAACCGCGACCGGCATACCACAGCACCGCATAGGCCAGCGGCAGGAAGGAGTACGCCACCGTGATGCAGAAATCGCTCGCGCCGGCATACGACACCGACACCCAGTCCACCAGTACCGACAACAGCACGAAAGCCACGAAGGCCAGATGCCGGCGCAGATACAGGCCGCCAAGGAAGAACACCGTCATCGAGGCATCCGGCAGATGCAGCGCGTCACCGAAATGCTTGAAACGGGTGGCCACCATCAGCGCCGCCAAAGCGACAAACAACCAGGTGGATGACGGTCGGGACAAAGGTTTCATCGGTGCCTCCAGTGGTCAGTGGTAGTCGTCGTTCCATCGTTGATCAGACACTGCGGCTGTCGGCCCGGCATGCCTTCCGGGCCGACAGTCGGGAACGTCAGTGCGACGGTTGGTAACGCAAAGTCAGCATCGCCTCGCGACCTGGCTGGTTGTAGAACCAGGCCGTCTCGTAACGCTTGTCGAACACGTTGTTCAGCGCCAACTGCAGCTTCCAGTCGCGGGAGAAAACGTAGCTCACGCGCAGGTCGGTGAGGCTGTAGCCGCCCAGCTTGTGGTTGTTGCCGAGGTCGTCGTAGCGATGCCCGGCCACGTACCAGCTGCCACCGACGCTGAAGTCTCCGAAGCCGCGATCCAGGTCGAAGCGGGCGCTCTGCTTCGCGCGCCGCGGCAGCAGGTTGCCGTGGCTGCTGGTGTCGCCATCGTTGACGGCATCCAGCCAGGTGGCACTGCCGCGCAGGATCCAACCAGCCAGCTCGGTATCGGCCGACAGTTCGGCACCACGGATGCGGGCACGATCGACATTGCCCGGCAAGCCGATCGAAGCGTCATAGGCGATCAGGTTGTCGACCCGGTTCTGGTAGACGTTCAGTGCCCAGTGGCCCCGACGATGCGTGCCGCGCAGGCCCAGCTCGACATTGCGCGCGCTCTCCGGCTTGAGGTCCGGGTTGCCATAGCCGGGGTAATACAGCTCATTGAAGGTCGGCGTCTTGAAGGCGTTGCCGTAGCTGGCGGTCAGGCGCAGCGAATCGGTGAAGTCCCAGCCCCACAACAGGCTGCCGGTGTTCTTGCCGCCGAACTGGCCGTCCTTGTCGCGACGCACGCTGGCCTGCAGCGAGTGTGCGCCGAAGTCCTGCTGCCACTGGCCGAACAGGCCGCGGTTGATGCGGTGGTCGAGGGCATAGAAAGTGTTGCTGTCGATCTCGTCGCGCTGCCAGTCGAAGCCGAAGCTGTACAGCCCGCCACCGGCACCGATGTCGGCCTGCAGCGAGCCGAGCCGGCGATGCGTATCGAAACGGCTGGAATAGACGTCATCGAGGAAGTTGGTGCTGCGGTCGGCACTCTGCCCCAGGCTCAGGGTGAAGCCGAGGTTCTTGCCCGGGCGATAGTGCAGGCGGCCACCGGCCACCTGCGACACGGTTTCGGCGACATTGTTGATGTTGCCGTCGTACTCGTTGCGGCCCTTGGCCCGGAACACGCGGGCATCGGCATCCCAGGCCTCACTGAAGCGGTAACCACCCTGCAGCGACAACGAGGTGTTGCGGTAGCCGTCGCGATCCGGCTCATCGGAAAAACAGCCAGCCCCGGCCGCAGCCGCACCCACGCGGCAGGCATTGATGCCATCGGTCCGGTCATGCGAGGCCTGCAGCGAGTACCAGCCGTTGTCGCCACGGCCAGCCAGGCCGACCGAGCCGGTCAGCCGGTTGTGGCTGCCGACACCGAGGCTGAGGCTGGGCACGAAGGAGCCTTCCGGCTGGCGGGTGAAGATCTGGATCACGCCGCCGATCGCCTCCGAGCCATACAGGCTGGAGAACGGCCCGCGCACGATCTCGATGCGCTCGATCTGCTCGACCGGGATGTCCTGGATCGCCGCGCCACCGGAGGTGGCCGAACCCAGCTTGATGCCGTCGACCAGAACCAGCACGTGGTCGGACTCGGTGCCGCGCAGGAACATCGAGGTGGACTTGCCCGGGCCGCCGGTGTTGGACAGGGACATGCCCGGCGTGCCGCGCAGCAGGTCGGGCAGCGAGGACGGCTGCAGGCGCTCGATCTCGGCGCGGTCGATCACGGTGACGGCGGCCAGGGTCTGATCCTGGGTCTGCGCGGTGCGGGTGGCGGTCACCACTACATCGTCGAGGTCGGCGGCGGGCGACTCGGCATGGAGCGGGACGAAAGCAATGGACAATGCCGCCGCCAGCACGGTGCGGCGGGAAAAAACGGAACGCAATGACACGGCAGAACTCCCAGGTCGCGCCTACCCGCGCGACATCGATGGCGTGGAGGCACGCGAGAGCGGGAGGTACCGGCGTCGACTGGCGACTCCGTGACATCGCCCACCGCGTGCCAGGTCAAGCCTCGAGGCCGGTCTCCGGGCTCGCGAGCGAAAGCGGCGGGATCATGCTCGACCCGGCTTCCCCGGCCAGCGCCTTCCCGTGCCTGCGGCACAGTGGCTTCATGCTGGTCGTCTGCTCGCCTACCGTTGCGGGGGCAGCTCCGGAATGGCCGATCGCTTGCGCGATGCGGAGTCACCGGATTCCCGTTTCAACCGCCGGCCATGCCGACAGTCACCTCAGGCGGGGCGTAGTCTAGGAGTCAGGGCGGTGGAAATACAAACGCCCGCAGATCCGGCGCCCTGGCGGTCCTTGCGCCCCTTGCCCCGCGCAGCCCGGCGTGGCGTGCCACGACCACCTCCCCCGCCTGCCGGCTGGTCGACTACCTGCACTATCGCCAAAGGCCTACAGCCCAGCGCAGCGTCGGTGTGCATACTGACCCGTCATCCACCTCGTGACATTCCGGCAAGCTCCGTGGCTTGACCCTGTCACAAAGGGCGGATATCAATGGAGGATGCCCGCCGTGTCTCAGGCACGACGGGGTTGGGGAGCTGGGGAAAACAAAACATCAATCCGGAGAGGGATGCATGAAGCAGAAATACCGCACCAGCATGGCCGGCGCGGCGTTGGCCGTGGTCATGATGACCATGAGCGCCGCCTTGACGGCCCGCGAAGCGCCCACCATGACGGTGGCCGTGGTCGATTTCACCAATGACACTTCAGCCTCGTGGTGGCGCGGCGGCGTTGGCCGCCAGCTGGCTTCCGTGCTCAGCAACGAGTTGAGTGCCACCGGCAGTTTCAAGGTCGTCGAACGGGAAAAGATCGGCGCCGTTCTGGCCGAGCAGGACCTGGCCAGCTCGTCGCGCATGCGACCGGGCAGCACGCCACGTACCGGCAACGTCACCGGCGCGCAGTACCTGATCACCGGTACGGTCAGCGGCTACACCGAAGGGGCTTCCAACACGAACGGCGGCATCCGCGTTGCCGGCTTCCGGGTCGGCGGCGGCAAGAGTGAGGCCTATGTGGCGATCGACCTGCGGGTAATCGACGCGGAAACCTCCGAAGTGGCGTACTCGCGCACCGTCGAAGGCCGCAGTTCGGCCAGCGGCGTGAAGCTCAGCGGCTTCCTGAAGGGTGTCGGCGGTGATTTCGGCCGTTCGCAGAAGACCCCGGCCAGCAAGGCAGTCCGGGCGGCGCTGATCGAGGCCACCGACTATCTGGAATGCGCGATGGTCAAGCGCAATGGCTGCGAAGCCGATTACGCCCGGAAAGACCAGCGTCGCCGCGACAACGACAAGGACGTGCTCGACCTCGATTGAGCACGGCACCATGAAACAGTGCCGCCAGCACAGGGAAGTGTGGCGTCACGAAGCGGGACCAGGCCGGACAAGCGGTGGTTTCCCACCCGGCACACCCTGCCCCGACAGTCTCCGACGAGCCCGCCAGGCCCGCCGGCAGGCTGTCTTTTTGCCGGAATCCATGTAACCACCACCGGAGCCGGCGCGTGCAGCATCGCCGCGACGGCGCTTTCCGCTCCTCCGGCGTACTCCCGACTCACGCCTTTCCGTCCATCCTCAGGCCCGGTCCCGAGCTGTTTCGCCCTGCAGGTCCATGATGCCGCCACCCCTGCCCCGGCTTGCCCCGATACCGGCAAAACCCTTGATCTGGCGCCATTTCAGCATGCGTGACGAACCACATAACGCCACGTAACGATCCTTCAGGTTTCGTCATTTGACCCTGCCGCGGCGGTGAGCCCCAATCGACGCCGACACGAAGCCACCGGCTCCGTGTGGCGATTCCGCAGATTGGGGATGGCAGCACATCAAACCGGAGGGGAACACATGAAACGCACTTGTCGCACTGGCGTGGCCAGTGCAGCACTGGCCATGGCCCTGACCATGAGCAGCGGGCTGATCGCCCGCGAGGCACCGACCATGACCGTGGCGGTGATCGATTTCACCAACCAGACCCGCTCCGCCTCGTGGTGGGGAGGCGACGTCGGCCGGCAACTGGCCTCGGTGCTGAGCAATGAACTGAGCGCCACCGGCGGCTTCAAGGTAGTCGAACGACAGAAGATCGGCGCCGTGCTGGCCGAGCAGGATCTGGCCAGTTCCTACCGCATGCGCCCGGGCAGCAGCCCGCATACCGGCAATGTCACGGGCGCCCAGTACCTGATCACCGGCACGGTCAGCGCCTATACCGAGAACACCACCAACACCAGCGGCGGGCTCCGCGTCGCCGGGTTCCGGATCGGTGGCGGCAAGAACGAAGCCTATGTGGCGATCGACATGCGCGTGATCGATGCGGAAACCTCCGAAGTGGTGTACGCGCGCACCGTCGAAGGCCGCAGCTCGGGCGGCGGCATCAAGATCAGCGGCTACCGGCATGGCGTGGGCGGTGATTTCGGCCGGTCCAGCAACACCCCGGCCAGCAAGGCAGTGCGGGCGGCGCTGATCGAGGCTACCGACTATCTCGATTGCGCGATGGTCAAGCGCAACGGCTGCGAGGCCAAATACGCCCAGAAAGACCAGCGCCGTCGCGACGGCGACCGCAAAGCGCTTGATCTCGACTGAGACAGAACACCAGGGGTTGGCGCGCCGCCGCAACAAGGGAAGTTCGGCGGCGCGAGAGGGGAATGGCCAAGTATTGCGAGGCGGCGACGCCTTCACTCTTTCGCAGATCGTGATGACAACCTCTCCGCCGAACCCCAACCGGCCCGTTGTCACGATCTGCGAAATTTTTGCCTGGAAGCCCGGGCGGCGAGGCAACCCCGGTTGCCTCGCCGCCCGTCAGGCTTGACCTGATGACTGCGCCACTCAGCCCTGCACCGTGCGGAACACCAGATGTCCGCCCTCGGCAGCGACACGCACCGTATCACCGGGCTGGAAGCGCCCTTCGAGGATTTCCCGCGCCAGCGGATTCTCCAGTTGCTGCTGGATCGCCCGCTTCAGTGGCCGCGCGCCATACACCGGATCGAAGCCGGCTGCGCCGAGCAGATCCAATGCATCCTCGCCAACTTCCAGCCGCAACTGGCGCTCGGCCAGGCGTTTCTCCAGGTAAGCCAGCTGGATCGAGGCGATCGCCCGGATCTGCTGCTTGCCCAGCGGACGGAACACCACCAGTTCGTCCAGCCGGTTGATGAACTCGGGCCGGAAGTGCGCCTGCACCACGCCCATCACCGCCGCCTTCATCTGCGTGTAGCGCTGCTCCTCGGCCTCTCTCGGCCATCCATGGCCTCCGAGGCACTTGGGCTCCTGCCCGACGTCGCCGCCTTCGCTGTTCTCGACCACGTCCTGGATCATCTGCGAGCCGAGGTTGGAGGTCATCACGATCACCGTGTTGCGGAAGTCCACGGTGCGGCCCTGGCCATCGGTGAGGCGACCGTCATCGAGCACCTGCAGCAGGATGTTGAACACGTCCGGATGGGCCTTCTCCACCTCGTCCAGCAGGATCACGCTGTACGGCCGGCGACGCACCGCCTCGGTCAGGTAGCCGCCTTCCTCGTAGCCCACGTAGCCCGGAGGCGCACCGACCAGACGCGACACCGAGTGCTTCTCCATGAACTCGCTCATGTCGATGCGGATCATCGCGTCGGTGGTGTCGAACATGAATTCGGCCAGCGCCTTGCACAGCTCGGTCTTGCCCACGCCGGTGGGGCCGAGGAACAGGAACGAGCCATTGGGGCGGTTCGGATCGGACAGGCCCGCGCGTGAACGGCGGATCGCGTCGGCCACCGCATGCACGGCCTCGTCCTGGCCGACCACGCGCTTGTGCAGCTCGTCCTCCATGTGCAGCAGCTTCTCGCGCTCGCCCTCCAGCATCTTGCTCACCGGGATGCCGGTCCAACGGCTGACCACCTCGGCGATCTCCTCGGCGGTGACGCGGGTCTGCACCAGCTTGAACTCCTGCGCCTCGGCCGCCTGCGCCGCTTCCAGTTGCTTCTCCAGCTCGGGCAGGCGGCCGTACTGGATCTCGCTCATCCGCGCGTAGTTCTGCTGGCGCTGGGCGGCATGCAGCTCCTGCCGGGCCTGCTCGATCTGTTCCTTTACCTTGGTGGTGCCCTGCAGCGCGGCCTTCTCCGACTTCCACACTTCGTTGAGGTCGGAGAATTCGCGCTCCAGCTTCTCGATGTCGGCTTCCAGATCAGTCAGGCGCTGCTGCGATTCGCTGTCCTTTTCCTTCTTCAGCATCTCGCGCTGGATCTTCAGCTGGATCAGCCGGCGTTCCAGCCGGTCGAGTTCCTCCGGCTTGGAGTCGATCTCCATGCGGATGCGCGAGGCGGCCTCGTCCATCAGGTCGATCGCCTTGTCCGGCAACTGGCGGTCGGCGATGTAGCGGTTGGAAAGCGTGGCCGCAGCAACGATTGCCGGGTCGGTGATCTCCACCCCGTGGTGCACCGCGTAGCGCTCCTTCAGGCCGCGCAGGATGGCGATGGTGTCCTCGACCGACGGCTCGCCCACGAACACTTTCTGGAAGCGGCGCTCCAGCGCGGCGTCCTTCTCGATGTACTGGCGGTATTCGTCCAGCGTGGTGGCGCCGATGCAATGCAGTTCGCCGCGAGCCAGCGCCGGCTTGAGCATGTTGCCGGCGTCCATCGCGCCCTCGCCCTTGCCAGCACCAACCATGGTGTGCAGCTCGTCGATGAACAGGATCACCCGGCCTTCCTGCTTGGCCAGGTCGCTGAGCACCGCCTTCAGCCGCTCCTCGAACTCGCCGCGGAACTTGGCGCCGGCGATCAGCGCGCCCATATCCAGCGCCAGTACGCGGCGGTCACGCAGGCCTTCGGGCACCTCGCCCTTGACGATGCGCTGGGCCAGCCCTTCGACGATCGCGGTCTTGCCCACGCCGGGCTCGCCGATCAGCACCGGATTGTTCTTGGTGCGCCGCTGCAATACCTGGATGGTGCGGCGGATCTCCTCGTCGCGGCCGATCACCGGATCGAGCTTGCCGGACTCGGCGCGGGCGGTCAGGTCGAGGCAGTACTTCTCCAGCGCCTGGCGCTGTTCCTCGGCGTTCTCGCTCTGCACCTTCTCGCCGCCGCGCAGCTTGTCGATGGCCGCTTCCAGGTTGGCCTTGTTCGCGCCGGCCGCCTTCAGCGCCACACCCAGCTCGCCCTTGTCGTCCAGCGCCGCCAGCACGAACAGCTCGCTGGCGATGAACTGGTCGCCGCGCTGCTGCGCCAGCTTGTCGGTGAGGTTGAGCAGCCGGCTGAGGTCGTTGCCGACGTTGATGTTGCCTTCCTGCCCGCGAACCTGTGGCAGGCCGGCCAGCAGCTCGCCCACGCGCTGGCGCAGCGCCGGCACGTTGACCTGGGCCTGGGTCAGCATCGGCGCGGTCGAGCCGCCCTGCTGGTCGAGCAGCGCGGCCATCACGTGCACCGGCTCCAGCATGTTGTGATCGCGGCCCACGGCCAGCGATTGCGCGTCGGCCAGCGCCTGCTGGAAACGCGAGGTGAGTTTGTCCATCCGCATGTCGTTGATCCCTCTGAACGGCAAAGTGTTTCGACGGCCGCGCCGTCGCTGTCCGTCAACGTGCGGTCACCGCACGGCGAATCAAGACACCACGGACGTCAGCCTGCCTGCAGGGTTTTCACATTCGGTTTGTTAGGGTGATGGGGATGTCAAAAGCTGCTCCCGTCATCATCACTGCATCCGACCCACTCGCACCGCCGCCTCTGCCCGACGCGTCAGCACACTGGGCACTGTTCCTCGATGTCGACGGCACCCTCGTCGACTTTGCCGACGATCCGCTGTCGGTCCGGCCGGGCACATCGCTGCTGGCGCTGCTGCATGCGCTGCACCACTCGCTGGGCGGCGCGCTGGCCCTGGTCAGCGGTCGCGAGGTGAAGGATCTGGATCGCCTGTTCGACAATCCGGGCTGGGCCGCGGCAGGCCTGCACGGCCTGCAAGTGCGCCATGCCGACGGTACCCGCCACGATGTCCGGGTCGACCCCGCGCATCAGGCACGCATGCGTGCCGCCGTGCACGAACTCGCCGCCCGGTTCGACGGCGTGCAAGTGGAAGACAAGCAGGTGGCGATCGCCCTGCACTGCCGTCATGACCCGCTGCAGTTGCCGGCCCTGCAGGAGGCCGCCCGCATCCTGCTGCCACGCCTGCCCGGCTATGAACTGCAACCGGGGCACCGGGTACTGGAGTTCAAGCCGGCCGGCATGGACAAGGGCCACGCCATCACGGAGCTGATGCGGCGAGCACCTTTCACCGGCCGTCGACCGGTCTATCTGGGCGACGACCTTACCGACGAGCATGCGTTCGATGCCGTCAACCGCCAGCACGGGCTGAGCGTGCGCATTGGCTCGCGCGAGCCCACTCTGGCCGGGTTCACCCTGCCTGATCCGGCCGCCGCGGAAACCTGGCTGGCCCGCGTCATGCACGCCTTGCCGCACGGAGCCCATACCCATGACCCGACAACTCGAGGAAACCCGCACCCGGAATCTTGAACTGGGCGTCATCGGCAACGGCAGCGTGGCCGCGCTGATCGACGACCACGCCCGCATCGTCTGGTGCTGCCTGCCACGTTTCGATGACGACCCCGGTTTCTGTGCCCTGCTGTCGCCACGGACCGAAGGCGGTGACTGGGCGATCGAGCTGGAGGACGTCGAGCGGACCGAACAGCACTATCTGCCGAATACGGCCGTGCTGGTCACCCGCCTGTTCGACCGTCACGGCGGCGCCATCGAAATCGTCGATTTCGCCCCACGCCACCGCGCCAACGACCGGCTCTACCACCCGGTACTGCTGGCCCGCCGGGTCACCCCGATCAGCGGTTCCCCGCGCATCCGCATCCGCCTGCGGCCACTGTGCGGCTACGGTGCGCGCAAGGCGGAAACCACCTCCGGCAGCAACCACATCCGCTACCTGCTCGACAACGTGGTGCAGCGGCTGACCAGCGACGTCGCCACCCCGATGATCGAACGCGAACTGCCATTCGGGCTCGACCGCCCCGCCCATTTCGTGTTCGGCCCGGACGAGACCCTCGACCAGAGCCCTGCGGTGTACATCCACCTGATGCTCGAGCGCACCAGAGCCTACTGGCGCGAGTGGAGCCGCTACCTGTCGGTGCCGTACGAATGGCAGGAGGCGGTGATCCGCGCCGCGATCACCCTGAAGCTGTGCCAGTACGAGGCCACCGGCGCGATCGTCGCCGCGCTGACCACCTCCATCCCCGAATCGGCCGACAGCGCACGCAACTGGGATTACCGCTACTGCTGGCTGCGCGATGCCGCCTTCACCGTGCGCGCGCTGAACCGGCTCGGCGCGACCCGCAGCATGGAGGAATACATCCGCTACGTGTTCAACCTGATCGCCGACGGCAAGGAGCGCGAGATCGGCCCGGTGTTCGGCATCACCTTCGAACGCGAATTGCCCGAGCGCCAGGTCGACAGCCTCGCCGGCTACCGCGGCATGGACCCGGTGCGCGTGGGCAACGATGCCTGGCGCCAGCGCCAGAACGACGTCTACGGCTCGGTGGTGCTGGCCTCGGCGCAACTGTTTTTCGACAGCCGGCTGGAACACCGCGGCGACGCGTTGATGTTCCAGCGGCTGGAGCAGATGGGCACCATGGCATTGCGCACCGCCGAACAGCCCGACGCCGGCCTGTGGGAGTTCCGCGGCCGCGCCGCCGTGCACACCTACTCCGCCGCGATGTGCTGGGCCGCCTGCGATCGCCTGGCACACATCGCCACCAGTCTGGGCCTGGACGACCGCGCCCGCTACTGGCACGACCACGCGGTGGAGCTGCACGCGCGGATCGAGGCGCGCGCGTGGAACGGAAAGCTCGGCCACTTCGTCGACGCCTACGACGGCGAACATCTGGACGCCAGCCTGCTGTTGCTTGCCGACATCGGCTTCATCAAGGCATCCGACCCGCGTTTCGTCGCCACCGTCGATGCGATCGGCAAGGCCCTCGGCCGCGGCGACTATCTGTTCCGCTACATCGCACCGGACGATTTCGGCACGCCGGAAACCAGCTTCAACATCTGCACGTTCTGGTACATCGAGGCGCTGGCCGCCACCGGCCGCGGAGAACGTGCCCGGGCGATGTTCGAGCACATGCTGAAACAGCGCAACGCGCTGGGCCTGTTGTCCGAGGACATCGCTCCGGCCAGCGGCGAGCATTGGGGCAACTACCCGCAGACCTATTCACTGGTCGGCCTGATCCAGGCCGCGATGCAGCTGTCACGACGCTGGGAGGACGCGTTGTGAGCACTCGCCCGAAAACCACGGGCCGTCTGGTGGTGGTGTCCAATCGTGTTGCCCTGCCGCGCCAGACCACCGCCGGCGGGCTGGCCTCGGCCCTGCGCGCGGCGCTGCAGGAGCGCGGCGGACTGTGGTTCGGCTGGAGTGGCCGGATCGCCGCCGAAACCGCCGACGAAGTGCACTCGACGAACGACGCCAAAGTCGACTACGCCACCATCGACCTGTCGCGCGCCGACCATGAAAGTTTCTACACCGGCTTCGCCAACGGCACGCTGTGGCCGCTGCTGCATTACCGGCCGGATCTGGTCGATTACCGGCGCAGCCATCTGGAAGGCTATCTCCGGGTCAATGCGGTTTTCGCCGACTGCCTGCTCCGGCTCATCAAGCCGGGCGATGTCCTCTGGATACACGACTACCACCTGATCCCGCTGGCGGCGATGCTGCGCCGGCGCGGCGTGAAGAACCGCATCGGCTTCTTCCTGCACACGCCACTGCCTGCAGCCGGCCTGTTGATCGCGCTGCCCCGGCACCGGGAACTGCTGGAGACACTGGCCAGCCACGATCTGGTCGGCGTGCACACGAAGCGCGACCTGCGCGCACTGGAGGACTATTTCCTGCACGAGGCCGGCGCCACCATGCGTGCGGACGGACGCATGCGTTCGTCCGGCGGACGGCTGTTCCGCGCCGCCGCGTTCCCGATCAGCATCGACACCGCCGGCATCGCCGAAACCGCACGCACCGCCGGCAGCCACCGCGAAATCGCCCAGCTTCGCGACAGCCTGGGAGACCGCTCGCTGATCATCGGCGTCGATCGCCTGGACTATTCGAAAGGCCTGCCGCAACGCTTCCAGGCCTACGCCAGGCTGCTCGAACGTGCCCCCGAACTGCACCGGCATGTCACCTTCCTGCAGATCGCCCCGCCATCACGCGGCGCCGTGCCGGAATACCGGCAGATCCGCCGCGAGCTGGAGCGCAGCGCCGGCCACATCAACGGCGAATACGCCGCACCGGACTGGGCACCGATCCGCTACCTCAACAAGTCATTCCCGCACCGGCTGCTGGCCGGCTATTACCGCAGCGCACGGGTTGGCCTGGTCACCCCGCTGCGCGACGGCATGAACCTCGTCGCCAAGGAATACGTGGCCTGCCAGGATCCGGACGATCCCGGCGTGCTGGTGCTGTCGCGCTTTGCCGGTGCGGCGCTGGAACTGACCGACGCGCTGCTGGTGAACCCCGCCGACACCGAGGAAGTCGCCGACGCACTGCAACTCGCGCTCAACATGCCGCTCGACGAGCGCCGCCGCCGCTGGAACGCCATGATGGCCGTACTGCGCCGGCACGACATCACCGCCTGGCGCAAGGCATTCCTGCAGACACTGCGCGGCTGACACGAGGCCCGCCTACGCGAGCCAGATCAACGAGGCAAACCGGCCGCTGCGCGCACCATCGCGACGATAGGAATAAAACCGCGAATCGGCATGCGTGTCGAAACCGCCGCCGTACACCCGGGTCAGGCCTGCCGCGGCCAGCCGCCGGCGGGCCAGGGCTTCCAGATCACAACGCCAGTGGCCGGGCCGGGTCGGCACGAACGTTCCGGCGGCAGCGGCATCCTCCGCCACGAACGCCGCCCTGACCTCCTCGCCGACCTCGTACGAGGCCGCGCCGATGCATGGCCCCAGCCACGCCATCAACCGCTCTGGCGGCGACTGCAGCTGGGTAACCGTGGCTTCCAGCACGCCACCGGCCAGCCCGCGCCAGCCGGCATGCGCCGCGCCGATCTCGCTGCCATCGGTGGCACAGAACAGCACCGGCAGACAATCGGCGGTGAGGATCGACAGCACCGTGCCGGGAATGTGCGACACCGCCGCATCCGCCTGCGGTTCGTCGTCACTTGCCAGTGGCCCCAGCTCGGCCACCGCGATCCCGTGCACCTGATGCAGCCAGCGCGGCTCCGCCGGCAAGGCCAGCACCTGCTGCAGCGCGCTGCGGTTGGCCTGCACCGCATCGAGCGAATCACCACTGCGCAGGCCGAGATTGAAACGCCCGAACGGCGGCGCCGAGATACCCGGCCCATGACGGGTGGTCACGGCCGCATGGATCCGTGCCGGTGCCGGCCAGTCCGGAAATATCCAGGTATCGGTCATGGTGTGGGGTCGACCTTTCGACAGGCCCGGAGCGAAGACCCGCGAAGCATCGCACATCGACGTTCCCGTTTCGCCGGCATCAGTAGTAGTCGGAGCCCTGCTCGAGCAGATCCTTGCGCAGGGCCTCGATCAGGATCCGCTGGTCATCCGGCCGCGTGGCACTGAACGACAGGGCCTCACCCGTGGCCGGATGGATGAACGACAGTTTCTCGGCATGCAGGGCCTGCCGCCGGAAGCCGCGCAACACGGCAACCAGTTCGTCCGAGGCTCCCTTGGGCAGCCTCAGCCCGCCGCCGTACAGCGGATCCCCCACCAGCGGGTGGCCGATATGCGTCATGTGCACCCGGATCTGGTGGGTGCGGCCGGTTTCGAGCTGGCATTGCAGCAGGCTGTGCGCCCGGAAACGCTCGCGCAGGCGGTAATGGGTCACCGCACGCTTGCCGTCCTCCTCGTCACGTACCGCCTGGCGCAACCGGTCGCCCATGCTGCGGCCGATCGGCTCGTCCACCGTGCCACCGGCCACCATCGTGCCCAGCACCACCGCCTCGTACTGCCGCTCCACCTCGTGCCGTGACAGCAGATCGACCAGAGCGGTGTACGTGGGCAAGGTGCGCGCCACCACCATCAGCCCCGAAGTGTCCTTGTCCAGCCGGTGCACGATGCCCGCCCGCGGCAACTCGGCCAGAGCCGCATCGTGGTACAGCAGGGCATTGAGCAGGGTCCCGGCCGGGTTGCCGGCACCCGGATGCACCACCAGGCCGGCCGGCTTGTTCAACACCAGCAGGTGTTCATCCTCATGCACGATGTCCAGCGCGATGTTCTCGGGAACGCTGGACACCTCCGCCTCGAGTTCCACCTCAAGGAGCACCTGTTCGCCACCGCGCAACAGATGGCGCGGCGGCACCACCGCGCCATCGAGGGTCACCGCCCCGGAGCGGATCCAGCCGCTGAGCCGCGAGCGGGAGTAGTCGGGGAACATCCCGGCCAGAGCCTGGTCGAACCTGCGTCCCGCGCTGGCCAGCGGTACCTCGGCCTGATGCCGGATCGTGGTCATGCCGGCCACCACGGGCGGCAACCGGTTTCGGCTATCATGCCTCTTTGCTCAAACATCCAAATTCCTTCCTATGCGCCCATCAATCGACTCGCCCAAGCTGCCGATGTCCAAATTGTCCGTTCTGAAAGTGCTTGCGGTGCTGCTGCTCGCGCTGTCGATGAGCGCATGTTCGATGTTCAAGTCGAAGCAGCAGACCATCGACACCATGCCGCTGGAAATGCTCTACGACAACGCGCACACCTCGCTGCAGCATGCCGACTACGCGGCGGCCAGCCGGGCCTACGAGCGCCTGATCGCGCGTTTCCCGTCGGGTCCGTACAACGAACAGGCCCAGCTCGACCTGGCCTACTCGCAGTACAAGGACAACCTGCCGGATGAAGCCCTGTCCACCGTGAACCGCTTCATCAAGACATTTCCGACCCACAAGCATGTCGATTATGCCTATTACCTGCGCGGCCTGATCAATTTCGACCGCACCGGCAGCCTGATCGACCGCCTGATCACCCGCACCGGCTCCGAAGCGCGGCGCGACCAGGGCTACAACCTGCAGTCCTTCGACGATTTCTCCGAACTGTCGCGTCGCTTCCCCGACAGCGCCTATGCAGCCGATGCCCGCCAGCGCATGATCTACCTGCGCAACGTGCTGGCCCAGTACGAAATCAACGTGGCCGAATTCTACCTGCGCACCAAGGCCTACATCGCCGCCGCCGACCGCTCGCAGTACGTGATCGAGCACTACCAGCAGTCGCCCCAGACCGGCGACGCACTGGCCATCCTGACCCGCAGCTACCTTGCCCTCGACCAGAATGAACTGGCCGAGCAGACCCGCCAGGTACTGGCCATGAACTACCCCGACCACCCCTATCTCAGCGACGAGAAGTGGCCACACCCGCCATCCACGCTGCGCAAACTGGTGCCGTTCTCGGGGCATCATTGATTTGGATTTGGCATGAAAAAGGGCGCTTCTGGCGCCCTTTTTCATGCCGGGAATGGGGAATAGCAAGAGCCAAGAGCAAGAGCGGCACGCTCGCGCGTCCCGCTTTTCCTATTCCCTATTCCCCACTCCCTATTCCCGGCCCAACGGGCCCAACGAGCTCAACCCCACCCCGACGTGATCGGGTAGCGGCGTTCGCGGCCGAAGGCGCGGGTGGTGACGCGGGGGCCGGGGGCGGACTGGCGGCGTTTGAATTCGTTGACCAGCACCAGGCGCGCCACCCGGCGCACGGTGTCGGCATCGAAACCCTGCGCCACGATTTCCGCCTGCGACTGTTCGTGTTCGATGAAGCGTTCGAGGATCGCGTCCAGCACTTCGTAGGGCGGTAACGAGTCCTGGTCGGTCTGGTCCGCGCGCAGCTCGGCCGAGGGGGGACGCTCAATGACTTCTTCCGGGATTGGGGATTCGATATTCGGGATTCGGGAAAAACCGGCCTCCCCGCCGCTGCCGTTGCGAATCCCGAATCCCGAATCCCCGCTCTCAACAGCCGAATGGCTGGTCATCCCGGCACTGTT
>Ga0222419_100626_pt1 | contig 24837 bp, 21 predicted proteins | sample 1B20Ametagenome_FD_182474 | JGI IMG/M metagenome (GOLD analysis project Ga0222419, IMG submission 182474) | Enriched microbial communities from leaf-cutter ant dump, University of Wisconsin, Madison, United States - 1B20A (version 2) | ecosystem: Environmental > Terrestrial > Nest > Insects nest... | reverse complement strand
CATACCTCCCGCAGCACCCACTTCAGCGCCGTGGATCATATCCATCATATCGTAAATCATTGCTCCGCGCACTGGAAAGTTATAGGTATTCATCATCCAGTTGAATCTAAAACAAACATCCAGGAATTCAGTAAGGCTCTCATCGGTATCGTCCAGTGTCCAGAAAATGACCGTATCAGAAATGTTGAGGCATTTGATCCTCGAACCTTTAAGGTCGGCGACCAATCCGCCACGGCCTTCTTTATAATCGCCCCTGCCCAGACTACTCTCGATGTCCCGTAAAACATGGCCGAGCCTTCTGCGAACCTCTTCGGTTTCATTGTTTAGTATAAATTGCTTGTAACCCAGCAGGTCGAAATAACCGATAAAAACTTTCATAAAATCATTAAAATATTCATTAAACCTATTTACTAAACTTTCTAAAGGCGCTAACCATCTGAAAAATGAAATAAGCGACGACAATTCGGCTTAGCATATCCCATAAGTAGAGCCATTTGGAAAAACGATCAATATCATCCGCAAAGTCGGCGATGCGGTGTGCAGGGTTCAATACGATCAGCCAGGATTTGATATTGTCAATAAACACGACGCGCCCGTTAAGACCAAAATCCATACACGATCTGGCAAATTTAGTATAATCCAGGTCAGGAGAAGTTAAAAATCCAATGGGAATATAACTGACAAAAGAAAAAATCAGAAGTCCCCAAAACGCCCTGATCCAGCTTTGCCCATAATTATTACTCTGGTTGCTCCATAAGATCAGGAACTCGCTCCACTGTCTTGGCTTCTGATAGTCAACAATCTGGTGGTAATATTCCATTTCGGTACGCTGGAATTCATGAGAAAGCGGGATGTCCCCCTGCTTTTGCGCGGCGAACTTCAGCTGACGAAAGATTTCTCTTTTGGAATGAAGTTTTGCCAGCAGGCTCTTTCGGGAATTCTCGATCACAAGCCCATTTTTCAACCCCTTTTTACTGTTAAAATCCTTTATCGCCAGGCTGATTTCTCCATCATCCAGCATGTCTTTGGTAAACCAGGTGACCAGGGAAGTTGCAATTTCTGTTAAGATGAGGTTATGAAATACGATCTTGTCAAACGAGCCAAAGTCCGTCTGAAAAAACTGCGCCTTACCGAAATTTGCATCATCAATATAAAAGGCCGTATTCCTCATCACGGCCTGATTTGCCGGATCAGGCCATTCGGATCTTGACGCCCGAAAACCCGAAAATATCAGTCCACCGTCATTGATAAATCCCTGAATTTTGATTTGGTTGACATGGAATTGTTTTAAAGTCAGTTTGGCTGAAGTATTATTACCCGTTAACACAACCGTTTCAACATCCAGGTTCCGGAACTGCATGTTGCCGGTGAGCATGGAAGAAAAGTCAATATTAAGCCCGGTAACTTTTGGACGCTCCGCCAGTAAATCCTGAGTTCCGGCTACATTGAAACCATTGGAGAACTTGGCGCTATCAATATAAAATTTGTCAATTCCCCGGTCGGGCCTAACTGTACCATAATGAAACCCGATGTTAAAATCCTTTTCAAAGACTGACCGGTGGATTGTGAGCCCTCCGTTCTGCGTCCGGTTTAAGGAAAAATCCACGGTATCTTTAAAAGTTCCGTCATTGAAAACAATCCCCCTGGTTAGTGCGCAAGAATGAATCTGCAGGTGACCGGAAACGACATTCTCTTTGCTGAACACAATACCGCCGCAGTTCAAGTCACCCAACCGCAGGTAAGACCCGATCTGATTGTCCTGAAAAGAGACATCCGCATAGAAACTGGACCGAAATACATCCAGCTTCTCCTTGACAGTGCACTTGCGAAAAGCCAATCCCTCCCTTACTATACTGATGCCATCGATGTCAATCCCATCCTGAAAAACACAATTTTCAAAGACAATACTCCGGTCAATACTTGTATCCCGTCCCGAAATCTTCAGGCGTTTACTGAAAGTACAATCCCTGAAAACAAGACTGACGGAATCAACTACTTTTATAGGATCGTGATGATCTACGACGATGTCCTTAAATGCCACAACATCATGAAATCTAACCGTATTGAACTGAGCTCCGTGGGAAAGGTTAACCTGATCCAGCAGAAAAGCCCCCTGGAAATCTACGTCCTGGAAAACGACATGGCTAGCTTTGTATTCCTGAGCACCCAAGACGAGCTCAGCAAATCTCTGAGCGGTAAACTGCTGATCGCCGGCTTTCATCAATTCAGCCTTAAGATCGATAGGAGATGCGTTATCTATCATTCACAACAAGTTAGTGTAAACGAAAATAAATAAATCCGATCATAATAACCAAAAGGAAAAACATAAAAACCAACCCTTTAATTTGAATGCCGGCCCATCCGGACCGGCATTACAACTAACCTAAAATTCTTACCCTGGGTTAGGGTATAATGGAAACTCGGGGAACCAACCCGAATATTGCCCTGGATTCTCATACCGGACAATTTCTTTAGGGCAAATGCCCAGTGGATAAACCACACCAAACTGCCCCCTGTTCGCCAATTGAAACTGGCCCCCTCTGCCAGAGCAAAGTGATCCCCTTCTGCCAAAGTAAAGTGTCCCCCTTTGGCCAAAGCAAAGTGATCCCCTGAAAAGAACATAAAGTTTAGTTCCGAAGGTTTCTATGGACCGGGTTTTTGTTAGCTTTTTGCTGAACACAAACCCTTGATGCCAATGTCCAATAAACCCATTCAAATGAATAAACTTAGACAGATTATCCGTCTCTATTGCCAGGGAACCGGCACCAAGACCATTAACGGGATGGTCGGCAGTTCCCGTACCACTGTAAAAAAGTATGTCCGCGTGTGGCATCAGCTAGGTATTACCCATGAAGAATTCAGTGCCAAGAGCGATAGTGAACTGTCGGTGCTTTTTATGACTTCTGCGGCCAAGACAGTGAATAGTCCCCGCCGGCAGGAACTTGATATGCTGCTTCCTGAATATTGTAAAAGACTCAAAAAGAAAGGTGTAACGCGCGAGCTGTTGCATGTTGAATACTTATCCAAACATCCCGGAGGTTATGGGCGGTCCCGTTTTAACAATGCCATCCATACTTATCTTCAGCTTTCCAAACCAGTGATGCATATTGATCACAAAGCAGGCGACAAGATGTATATCGACTTTGCCGGGAGCAAACTTCAATTTCATCCTCCTGAAGGTACTGAATGTGATGCAGAAGTTTTTGTAGCCATATTGGGCTGTAGCCAGCTTACGTACGTGGAAGCTGTGGAAAGCCAGCTTAAGGAAGATCTGATCAGAGCGTGTGAGAATGCCCTGCATTACTTCGAAGGCGTGCCAGGGGCGATCGTTCCCGACAATCTGCGTTCAGCGGTGACCAAAGGGAGTAAATATGAGGCAGTGCTCAATGATGAGTTTGCGGCCTTTGCCGAACATTATTCCGTTACTGTAGTCCCTGCAAGAGCTTATAAGCCGCGCGACAAGTCTTTGGTTGAAGGAGCTGTTAAACTGATCTACCGGAGCATCTACCAGCGACTGGAGAACCGCAGGTTCAGTGACCTGGAATCACTCAATGCCGCTATACGTCCGGCGTTAGAGATCCATAACAACAAACCCTTTTCTGGTCGCAGCTATTCGCGGCGTGAACAGTTTGAAGAGATTGAACGGGAAGCCCTTGGTGCGCTTAACCCCATCCGGTACGAAGTACACAAGCAAGTCATGGTAACGGTGATGAAGAACGGTTATGTACGTTTAGGCGAAGATATTCACTATTACAGCGTGCCCTATACCTATATCGGTAAGAAGGTAAAAGTACTTTATACTTCCGCTGTGGTCCGGATCTATTTCCATTACACACAGGTTGCGGCCCATAAACGTAACCGGACCAAATACCATTATACGACCGACAAGGAACACCTGGCCTCACAGCACCGCTTTTTGACCGAATGGACACCCGAAAAGTTTATACAGGAAGCTGAACAGATCCATGAAGATGTAGCACGGTATATCGCCCAGGTCCTGGAACACAAAGCCTATCCTGAACAGGCTTATAAATCCTGTTCCGGTATCCTGAGCTTTGCCAGGCGTGTGGGCCCCGACCGCCTTGCCGGTGCCTGCCGCTGGGCCGACAACCTGGGGCAGTACAACTATCCGGTCATAGAGGAGATCCTCCGCAAACGGCTGGACCAGCTTACCCCTGAAGATGAACCGGCCACTATCCCTGCACACAACAATATCCGGGGCAAAGAATATTATCAGTAACCAGCTATAAATTATAAAAGAATAATGAACAACGAAACATTAGATAAGATGCGTCAGCTTCGCCTTTACGGTATGTATGATGCCTTTAAAACAAATCTGGAGACTTCAGTGAAAGAATCCCTTACCGCCGATCAGTTTGTCTCATTACTGGTGGCCAGTGAATGGGACGACAGGCGTAACCGCTTCATCGAAAGAACCATCAGGACTGCCAACTTCCGCTACAAAGCCTCTTTGGAACAGGTGGATTACTCCTTTGACCGTGGTCTGGACAAAAACCAGGTTCACAGGCTGGCAGGACTGGACTTTGTCAAAGAACACAAAGACCTGTTTATCACCGGTTCCACAGGAACCGGTAAGAGTTACCTGGCCACCGCTCTTGGGTATCATGCCTGCCAGAACGGGTATAAAGTCATGTATGTGAATACAGCCAAGCTGATGGGGCAGTTAAAGCTGGCTAAGGCGAAAGGAACTATGCTGGCTGAACTCAAACGCATAGAACGACTGGACATGCTCATACTGGATGACTTTGGTCTGCTGCCCTTTGATCCCCAATCCAGGCTTGCATTGCTTGATATCATTGAGGACAGGCACCAGAAGCGCTCTACGGTAATTACTTCGCAGATCCCGGTGAAGGATTGGTATGATATCATTGGTGAAAAGACAATCGCTGACGCAGTACTTGACCGGATCGTTCACCACTCTTTAAGAGTCGAATTGTTCGGAGAATCACTAAGGAGAAAAAAATCCAAACCGGAAAATGTATTTTTGTAAAAATAATAGTTGTTAAACCGGACAAAAAACATCAGTCCAAGGAGCTATTCTGTACAACAACTTTTTGTTCTTTTCAACATCAACTCTGAGGGGTCAGTTTGCAGTGGCGAACGGGGAACAGTTTAATCGGTATATCCACCCTACTGATTTGGATGGCCTGTTGTTGTTCTCTTTTGTCACTATGAAAAGCTTTAGTGATTTGGTTAATGTTGATCCCGATTGCCCGGAGTTCTTTACGGATCAATGCCAACTCTTCCATTGTGGCGTTTAGTGTGATGTCTTTGTAAAACAGCGTGATTTTTTCTTTGCTCAGGATCTTTCTTGCTGCCTCTCCTACGGTATGACAGTCACTGGTTTTACTGATCTTTTCCAGTCTTTTGAATGCGGCATCGGTGAGCCGGATTCTTAGTACTCGGCTCAGGATCTTTTCGGGATCAGCTGATTTTTTCCTGGGCATTATTATGGTCTTTTATATTTTCCAGAAGGGGCAAGTTCCGCGGCCCCTTCTTTCCCTGCGGGAGCGGGCAAAGTGGTTTCCGTAGACGGAAATACATCTTTGCTACGGTCAAACGCAGACAGACCGGCTCACGAAATTCTTGCTCGGAACTCCTGATTGTGGCTATAAAAATTTGTTGATTGATTGTGCTTTGAAACCGAAGTCAGAATAGATTTTTTTCCTCTTTAAGCTGCCGCTGGCAATCTTCCATTTGGACCATTGCCCTTAAAATTCTTCGGACATTTTTGCGTTCAGGAATGTGTTTTCTTTTAGGAAGTTGTATTTTGTAAACAAGGGTTTCAGATTGTCCCTGTTGATGTTTTACGATGTTCTCTTTCATGGCATTTTGTTTTAGCCAAATGTTGAAAGTTAAGATATAATGCATTCCCATGCTGGGAATTGTAGGGGAGATTAAATAATTTCGCCTCAATGAGTTCTCAAAGACAACAATTTATCATACAGGCTAAAAAAATTTTAGCGAATGTGACCGTTCATGAGATTCTAAAACGAAAGTCCCGATTTAGGGGAATAGACTTGAAAAAAATTTCGGATGATGACCTGTTTAAAGAAATTAAAAAAGTGCTGGAAATTTACGTTGAAGGTCAACCGTTTCAAGTCAGCTTAATCAGTTCCAGATTCATAGGACAACCGCATGTCAGAACATTGTTATATCGTGTTAGAAAGCTAACTGATTTAGACATTTCCCATAACGATTTTGTCTCAATGCGTAAGCCAGCAGATGCATGGTATCCTCCATCACAGTTTGTCTCTCAGGGGCGATTAAACAAAATTGGAGAATCGCTTTTATACCTAGCGGAAGATCCAAAAACAGCAATAATAGAGACTCATCTTCAACCCGGCGACTTATTTTACCTGATTGTTTTCAGAACTGGAAATCCATTCAGGGCAACATTTTTTGAAGAATCTGAAACCTTACCGGAACTGAGTGATGACGAGAATGCGAAACTTCAGTTATTTAACGATTTCTTAATTTCAGAATTTGTTAAACACGTCGGAAAGGGTACAGAATATTTATATCGGACCTCAGAAATTATAGCAAAACAATTCCTTTGTCATCGTGATTTGGATGTCGCCTGGTCTTACCCATCAATAGCAAATAGTCGGCGATCCAACCTTTGTTTCAAATCAGAAATAGCATATGACCATTTAGATCTTGTGGGCGTTCGGGTTTGTCGCTTGGTTAATCAAACAGACTATAGACTAGGGGTGATCGGAGATGCTATTGAGGTTGACAAATCAGGAAATTTCATCTATGTCAGCGCTAAAAGTAAAATTTCTCAGGAGACTTTTGCTGGTTTTAATGCCGCATTTAATTTTTAAATATCCACCTACTCATGGATAGTACGAATGGAGATCATAAAGTTTCTTTGGAATCACGGCTATTTAAGTGATATAGGTTTTTAGTAAATATGCTATACTAATATTGATTTAGACCGTCAGCATATTCCGTAAATCTGTACAGGACGTGAAACACTGTCAAATTGAAAGCGGTTTTACTCCCATTGTCTTTAAACGTTTTATATCTATCAACAACCTGCTTTAAGTAGTCCATGTCTGCGCATCCAACAATCCGTCCTGCTAATTCCAATGATGAAACGTCTCGTGCAAATGAAAACTCAGCCAAAAATTTTGAAACTTTTTTCTCATCTCCATTATTTAAAAAATTCTGAATTTGATATTTATCGACTCTTGTGGTGTACACGAGAGTTAAATCCTTCGTAATCGGGAATACAAAATCTTCGAATATTTCGTCACTAATGATTGCAGCTTCATTAAACGGGCAATCACTAATGAATGCACTGAAGGGAGTAGGGATGATAAAGCTATTTTCAAGCAGTTTCTTGAAGTCTTTTTTAAATCTAAACGGCTGTAGCGGCAGAAATAGACGCTTCATCTCTTGATGCATCTCCAATGGTAAAAAATCTTCTAGTTCAATAGGAAGTCTATTATTCTCATCGTCTTTCAATCCTAATCCCAAGTCATCAATAGTAAATCTTTGCTTTGCATTATTAAATGACTCATCGTATTGTGGTACTCTCCATTTGGTAACATATGCCATAAATAATAACATTTTATATTGCCAGCCAGTTACCTGACCCGAGTTAGTTATACTTGTTAATATGGATGAAAATTTTTCGTCTAAATGAGAATACATCTGTTCGATGATGTCATCATTACTACCATTGGCATTTAGGAAGGTATTTCTATCTTTCTCCACAAATAGATTAAATGGAGTCGAAGGAAAATATTTATCCTCGATTTTATCGTATGCTAGGATCTTGCCATCTTTTGAAAAATGCCCAGTTAGAAACTGTGGTATGTAGTGATGTCGTCTTGATTTTTTCATTGTCCAATATCATTATTTTATCCCCAATATTCTCCTTATTGGGGATATCTCTTGTATTGCTTCCAGAATTTTGAATCAACCAATATTAGCCTACCTATGGAAACAGAACATTATAAGCTTGAGATGATTTCTGCCGAGAAAGCCCAAAGAATTCTAGCAAAAAGCGGCATAGAAGTAAGCCTAGAAGACGCAAGAAAAACCTTGGAATTACTAATATTTTTAGTTAACTTATCTGTGGATCAGATACTTGATCAGGAATAAAAGCTGCCTGGAATATCCAAAATGCTTATCGTTAACTTAAAAAAGCTCTATGAAAAAAGTAATTCTATACATCCGTGTGAGTACGGATGAGCAAGCAGACAAAGGGTATTCCCAGCGTGACCAGCACGAACGTCTGCACCGTTATTGCCAGCAACAAGGCATTCAAATTTTGCAAACCATATTTGAGGATCATTCGGCTAAGACTTTTGTGCGTCCTGAATGGACCCGGATGCTGGCTGATTTGCGAAGAATCAAATCCAGGCCGGATGAAATTCTATTTACCAAGTGGGACAGGTTTAGCCGGAATGTCAGTGAATCCTATCAAATGATAGGGATATTAGGTAAGCTGAATGTTCAACCTGTCTCCATAGAGCAGCCTTTGGACATGTCTATTCCAGAAAGCAAAATGATGCTTGCCATTTATTTAGCCGCCGGGGAGGTTGATAATGACCGTAGGGCATTGAATGTATTTTACGGAATGAGAAGGGCAAAAAAGGAGGGGCGACATATGGGAACTGCGCCAATGGGTTACGCGAATCTGTGTACACCTGATGGCCGGAAATACATTGCACCATCTGAACCTGCCGCCTCAATCATGAAATGGGTTTTTGTTGAAATCTCTAAGAATGTCTTTGCTGTAGATCAGATTAGAAAGAAAGCGTTAAAACTTGGATTGGTGTGTAGCAGAATGACGTTTTGGAGAAATGTGCGAAATCCGGTTTACTGTGGCAAACTGGTGATTAAAAAGTATAAAGACGAAGAATCTCATATTGTCGAAGCGAAGCACGAGCCATTAATTTCTGAGGCACTGTTCTACGAAGTCCAGGACATCCTTAATGGCAGAAAGCGTGTTCCAGCTGCTAAGGTTATGTCACTTGAAAGATTGCCGCTTAGAAATTTTATCAAATGCCATAGGTGTCATCGGATGCTGACTGGGAGCTCTTCAAAAGGAAGGACCAGACATTATAGCTATTATCATTGTGACTCATCTTGTGGTGTTCGTTTTGTTGCAGAGGAGACAGAAAAGCTATTTATGGATTTATTGAAATCCTGGACCTTAAATCCGGCTGCTGTGGAGCTATTAAAACTGGTAATATCCTCAGTTTACAAAACTCGAACCAAATCAGGCTTCAATGCGAAAGCCAGGGTGATGGAAGAGATGACAAAACAGAATGAGAAAATCGCAAAAGCCAGACGCCTACTTTTAGACGACGAGTTAGACTCTGCGGATTATAAAGAAATAAAAGCGGACTGCGATGCTGCAATCGCACGATTGGAGATCAAATTGCAAAGCGTTGCTGAAGAGAAAGTAATGCGATTAGACATCAATAAGCTTACTGAAAGGATTATTACAAGCTTCTGCAACTTTGATTCGATGTTTACAAGAGCGCCTTTAAAAAAGAAGCGGCACATCCTTGGTTCGATGTTCCCCGAAAAAATCGATTTTGACGGAACCCAACATCGAACCGCTAGAGTCAATGTAGTGGCTCATATTATATGGCTGACAAACAGCAACTTATGGGCTTTAAAAATGAAAACAGCGCCTGATTTTCAGACGCTGTATCGTGAGGTGGTCTCGACGGGAATCGAACCCATATCTAAAGTTTAGGAAACTTCTATTCTATCCGTTGAACTACGAAACCAAAATGCACCGATCATTTCAAATGCAGGCGCAAATATAACAATAAAACCCATCCGATAAACACAACTTTTTAAATTTGCGGAACAAGGCATCCAAAAGACAGACCACGATGTGCGTTGCCGCACAGGAACTGTCCAATACCGTACACCACAAAAAGAAAAGCAAAAACAACACACTGACAAACAACACCTTAAAACAAAGCAGCAACTTGGCATGCCATTGGCAACCAGGCACAGAAAACGAAGCACATGTTCAGACTCAACCTAAAAATAGGCATACGCAATCTCTTAAAAAACAAGACCTTCGCATTGATCAATGTCGGCGGCCTGGCGATAGGACTGGCCAGCTGCATCGTGATATTGCTGTATGTGGCCTATGAATGGGGGTATGACAAACAAATCTCCAACTACCAGAACACCTATATCGTATACACCAACCAGCAGTCCGACATAGGGAAAACCAGCTACGGATGGACACCAGCAGTAATGGCACCATACCTCAAGACCAAACTATCCGGAGTCAAATACGCATCCCATTCCAGCTACCCCGAGCCGCACCTGATCGGCAACGAAGCACAAAGCTTCCGCACAAATTCCGTCTTCGCAGACCCCGATTTTCTAAAGATCCTGGATTATCAAATCCTGAAAGGCAATCCAGAACAAGTCCTGAAACAACCCAACACGGTAATACTCACCGAATCACTGGCAAAAAAACTCTTCGGAAACGAAGACCCTATGAACAAAACAGTCAAACTCGACAACGAAGACCTGCTCAAAGTAGAAGCCGTGATCGCCGATCCGCCCCGCAACACCACCATACAATTTGACTACCTGCTGCCCTGGAGTCTATTTGAAACGAAGAACACCTGGGTCAAAGACGCAGGCTGGCAGGCAACGATCTGCCTGACAATGGTACAACTTCATGACCAGGCCCGGTTCAGTACCATAAACCCGCAGATCAGGAACATCTATAAAAACAACGACAAAACCGCGGAAGCCGAAGCAATGATCCATCCCCTGTCCAAGTGGCACCTGTACACAGAATTTTCCGACGGAAAAGCCACCGGAGGAAAGATCACGCAAGTCCGCAACTTCTTTCTCCTGGCAATATGCGTCCTCATCATCGCCTGCATCAATTTCATGAACCTGTCAACAGCAAGATCAGAAAAACGGGCAAAAGAAGTCGGCGTCCGAAAGGTCATCGGATCAACCAGAAGCACGCTGATCTCACAATTCATGATCGAATCCTACCTGCTGACCATCATAGGACTTATTTTCGCCTTTGCCCTGATCGAACTGAGCCTGCCCTACTTCAACCGGATCCTGGACGTAGACCTCCATCTGAACTATAAAGACTGGAAACTATGGGCCGGACTGACAGGGCTGGTCCTGCTGACCGGCTTTTCTGCAGGCAGCTATCCCGCACTATACCTCTCCTCATTTGACCCCGTTAAAGCACTCAAAGGCTCAAAGACCAAAACACCATCAACATTTTCTATCCGGAAAGTCCTGGTAGTCTCGCAATTTGTATTTGCAGTTTGCCTCATCATCTGCACGATCATGATCTACAGGCAAATCCTGTTTGTCAAGAACAAATCCATAGGCTATGATAAAAACAACCTGATCGAGATCGGACTGACCGGAGCGCTGCGCGAACCCGGAAAAGTACAACTACTGAAAGAACAACTGGTCAAAAACGGACTTGCCAAAGAAGTGACCAATTTCAGCCGGAGCATGACCCGCATGGGCCAGAGAACAACAGAATTTAAGTGGCCAGGAAAAGAAGAAGGCAATATCCTGTTCAACTTCCGTTTTGCAGGTTACAATTTCACCAACACAGCAGGCGCGCAAATGGCAGCAGGAAGAGATTTCTCCGCAGAATTCTCAGATTCAACAAGCGTCCTGGTCAATGAAGCCGCAGTGCGTACCATGCAACTAAAAAAACCGGTCGGAAGCAATATCCAATGGGGCGACCGGAGCTATACTATAATCGGTGTCGTCAAGGACTTTGTCATCGAATCGCCTTTTGAAAAAGCGCTGCCCATCGTCATCCTGCACAACGACAACAACCCGGCTGTCCTGCTTGTAAGATTAGATCCCGCCAGGAACCTGAGCCAGGCCATTTCAGGAATAGACCAACTGGTCAAAAAACTTAACCCCGCATTTCCCGTCGAACGCAAATTCATTGACGAAGACTTTGAAAATAAATTTAAGAATGAAAAACTGCTGGGTACCGTTGTCAATTGGTTCGGCGGCCTCGCCATCTTTATTTCCTGTCTTGGCATACTTGGACTATCATTGTACCTGGCCGAACAGCGGAAAAAAGAGATCAGCATCCGCAAAGTACTGGGCGCAAGCACATACAGCATTCTCAGCCTGCTGAACAAAGATTTTATAAAACTCGTCTGCATCGCCAACCTCATTGCCTTTCCGATTGCATATATACTGATCAACAACTGGCTTTCCAGGTATGACTTCAGGACACAACTCTCCCCGCTGCCCTATATCATCGCCATTGCCCTGTCGCTAGCCATAGCGATACTGGCAGTCAGCACACAATCCCTCAAAGTAGTCAAAGCAAAGCCAGTAGATGCGCTGAGACACGAATAACGCTTTGCTGTACATCATCTGAACCAAATGATGCAGAAGCGGACAGAACGGCATTAAAACAGCGCCAGACTGTCTGCATGCTGCAAACACCGTTCTTTTATCGAAAATTTATTGCCATATTTGCGCAGCTAACCATTATTTATAAACTCTGAAAAAAAATTATGCTGCAACAGCGTGCGCCTCGTTATGAACAATGATCCCGAAACAAACCAAACAGAACCAATATCAGACAAGTCGTTTAACCTGTTGATCCAGGAGATGGAAAAAGTTTTTCCCATCAGCAACGCATTTAAAAGACAATTGAGGCCTTTGCTCTTTGAGATCAGCTGCAAAAAAGGCAGTAAGATCCTGAACGCCGGAGCAAAACAGCGCATCGTCTGGTTCATGCTGGAAGGACTGGCCAGAGAGATCAAAGAAGCCGAATACCACCTCAACAAAAAAACAACCTGGATCTGGTCCGACCTTGCATTTATCTATGTTGTACCCGGATTTTTTGACCAGGAACCCACGCTCAGCACCATCAAAACAATAACCGCCACCAAAATGGTCTTTATCAGTTACGAAAACTGGAAAATTCTCAAAGAAACCTATGAAGAGACCGAAAAACTGACCGAAAAGATCAGAACCGCCTACGAACTGGAAAGGCAGCGCCACGCAAACGACATCCACCAGCTTAGCACCACAGACCTGTACCTGAAGCACAAAGATTTCCTGAAAACCCTGTTTCCGCACTTACAGCTCCAATACATTGCCGAATACCTGGGCATGTCTGCCGATACACTAGGAAAACTCAGAAAACGGTTTTTAGACTAAAAAACAAAGTTCCAGATCAGGTACGCAAAACCAGTTTCGGTCCGGTAAGTAAACGTCCTATTGTGCCAGCTTCAGGGCGGTCAGAAGATTCCTGCTCTGACCGGGGAAAAAACACGACCAAAGGCGGATCATTTTCCGACAGCCGTCGGATGTGTTTTCTTAAAAAGCAAAGAACTTAGGCAGCATGAAAACGCCCTTCAGCTTTGAACTTCAGGATGGCATACAGCTCCTGACCCATATTATAAAAAGAAGGCCAGGATCAAAACACCATATCGTCTATGCCATAACCAGGCTGAGCAGTTCCAGGCCGGTAAAAATACTCCGTCAAAGCTTCAGCGGCTTTACATTTTATCTCGAGCTGATCACTTACTTTGTAAAAACACCCAGCACGATCAGGATCAAGATAGCGCAGAGCTCAATGGTGTTTCTGTATGTGCTCAAAGAAGACCTCATTTTTTCTGCAAAAACAGCAGGCAGACCCATCATCATCTACAAGGGACAGTGCTTTGCACATGCCATACCAGCAGGCAGCTATCATTGGACTGTAAAACCGGGAAAGAAAAAATTTGTCTATTTCGTGCTGAAACCGGCCTGGCTCCTCAAAATGAGAGAAGTGTACCCCATACTAGCCGCGGTCATGCAGGAAATGGCAGCCGGAAATCCGTTGCATACCATCCTGCCCCCTTTCAGCATAAGCCGGTCTGCTGCAAGACAACTGAACACGCTCAGGTACGTCAAAGCAAGCGATAAAATAACACAGGAGGAAAAATTGTTCCACATCATCAATAACCTGGTCGCCGAATACCACCAACATCTAACGGCCCCTGTAAAGATCCCGTCCACCTCGTACAAGCAGATCGCCTGCGAAGCCCGCGACCTGATCATTGAGCAAGTTAATAAAGCCATGATACCCAATGCCAGAGAGATCGCAGATCATTTTAATATTGAAACCAAGCTGCTGCGCCGGAACTGCTACAAGATGTTCAAAATGAACATCCACGAACTGGTGCTCGACGCCCAGATGAAACGTGCCTACTCCCTCCTGAAAAAAGGCATGAAAATCAAGGAGGTTGCTGCCAATCTTGGATATAGTGAACAAGCCAATTTCACCAGGAGTTTCAAAAGCTATTTCGGCTGTCCACCAAGTAGTTTTCAAAAGTAAATCCAATCGTAAAGACCTTGCAGACATCCCGGGTTGGCCCCGAGTTCATGCTGCCCGGCTTCGCTTCAGCTACACATCCACTTCTATTTATCCGTACCTCCAGCCGAACAAAAGTAGTACCTGAGACGAAGTGGAAGCGGCGCTGATACGGTATGGGGCGGGGCCAATCCGGGACCAGGTCCAGGTCTGGCCGGGATTTAAAAATGAGGTTATATATGATGAACCGCCTTAAAAGCATCAAAAAGGCCTATATGGCCAAAAGTGATAAACACCATTTTGTCCGAAAGTGATAAAGTCTTTTAAGAAAATCTTGCTCAATTTTATATCACGGCGGCGGCAATGCTGACGGTGCCTAAACAAAATTGAATGATGAAAAAACTGACTATTCAAAAAACACAAGCGCTCAGTACATGCTTTGTAATTGCATTTATCCTGTTCTGGCTTTTTGCAGCCGGAACACAACTGTATGATTTCAATAAATTTAAAGGGGAGATTTATAACCAGGTATTTTCAAACGGCACCAGCGATCTGCTGATCTATCTAATACCATCAGTAGAGATAACAGCAGCTGCTTTACTGGTCTTTTCGGTAACCAGGCTGACCGGCATGGCACTCAGCTTTTTGCTGATGCTGGGCTTTAGCGCGTACATCAGCCTGGCTTTGCTGAATGTTTATGACCGTATGCCCTGCAATTGCGCAGGACTATTGGGCCAGAACAGCAGTTGGGAAACCAATCTGCTTTTTAACCTGCTTATTGCCAGTGTCTCGGGAATAGGGTTTTTCATTTTGTTTAAAGAGAAGTTCAGGAGGAAACAGGGCATGGGCACCTTGGTGTCACATGCCCCTTTACCGGAAAGGTGATTGCGCAGAACTGTCTGTAGGTATTTCTCCGCTTACAGGCTGGATAACAAAGGAGAGCGTAAAAGAATTAAAAAATTAAGGATTAGAAAATCCGGAACATACATAAGATCCGGAATCCAAGAATAAAAAACATAAAAGTTATGAATTTAATTAAAAAAGCACCCTTGATGGCCTTCGTATTAGGTCTCGGGTTAATGGTAAGTATGATTACTTTAAACTCCTTTAAAGCAGATCACCGTTTCGCAACACGTTACTACTGGTATGACAATGACGGAGCCGGTCCTAATGTCGCAACCTGGCACAATACATCTCCGGCCCCAGTTTTGGGCCTGTCTTGTGACATCACCCAGACCAGCACCTACTGTTCTGCGGAATTCAATTCGGCACCAACCACCACTGACAACACGGTGGCTACCAACTCTTCATTGATCGTACCTTCAACAGGTCAGTTGGGTGATCTTAATTGAGCTTAACAAGTACAAGCTACAACAAAAAAGCCGCCTCAATGAGACGGCTTTTTTTCAGTTCTGCTGGTAACCGAACTTATTGATTTCATCCTGCGGTAATAGCAGCATGTATTTAGACACGTCTTCCGGGGCAAAAACGTATTTGACACCATTGAGGTTTCTAACCTGCGCAACTGCATATTTCCCGTCCAGGTTCAGTCTCCGGAGGTCACTCCAGCGTGTTCCCCGGCCAACCAGTTCCTTTCTTCGTTCCGTTAAAATCATCTGCAGCGCGTCTTCAGCATCGGCAGCCTGATATGGCGCAAACTTATCTTTGACCCAGCGCTTGACCAGCAGCATATTCAGATTGTTCATCGCAGCATTTGTTTCTCCCCTTCTGGCCAGGCATTCGGCTTTGATCAGGAACATTTCATCGACGGCAAGGCCACTAAAACAATAGTTGTCACCCGAGTACGAGCCTTTAAAATTCGCGTTCTTGCTGTCTGCGGCAAGAAAGAACAAGACCCTTCGTTTATCAAACTCATCATAAGACCCATAAAGCGTAGTATCTGCGTAAGTGAAAGCAGACCGCATGAAAGTACCGAGCAAGGAAGTATGCCAAAGGATTTCCTTATTATCACCTTGTGGCAATGCTAAGGGAAAAGGTCTGCGTGGGGCGGGGTCAATACTGTCATAATCCAGAAGCACATTCCTGATCTTTAGCGCGGCATCAGCATACTTTTCAGCATCAGCATAAGCAGCAAGCGATAGATTGACCCGCGCCAACATAGCATAAGCCGCAACTTTAACAGGCCTGGTCGTATAGGCCGAATTGTCCGGCAGCAGGCCCGCAGCTTCGCTAAGGTCGCTGAAGATCCGGTCATATAGTTGTGCAACAGTACCTCTCGGATATTTAGCATCCACATCGCCAGTGAGCCGCAACGGAACTCCCGGATCAGTCCCCGGCATCCCTTTGATATAAGGCTTGGTATAAAGTTGGGCGAGGTAATAAAAAGCAAATGCGCGATAGAACAAAGCCGTCCCTTTCAAATAATTCCAGTTCACATCCTGTCGTTGTTTACCGTCCATTTCAGACAAACCATCCAGTACCACATTGGCGTAAAAAACACGCTGGTACAACAATTGCCAGTAAACATCCGCCTCACCGATAACTGAATTCCACGTGTAAGGAGTTTTTTCCCGTGGGATCAAACTGTTCCAGCCAGCGTCAGTGATGTAGAAATCGTCAGACATGTTCATGATGACCGAAGGCGTACTGCCAACCGTAAAAACAGAAGTATTGTCAAGAATATTCTGAAAATCTTCCAGGGTAGAGGGCACAAAGATACGCTTATCGCTCCTTACTTCCAGGTAATCCTTTTGGCAGCCCGCCAGGACTGCGTACAACACAAAAAAAATCAATTTAAATTTTATAGTTTTCATTTCTAGAGTCAATTAAAAATTAGCCTGGACACCAAAAGCATAAGTTCTTACCGGCAACTGTACAGCGAAATCCGGATCCACATCAAACTTTGTGGCCTTCCAGAGCAGACCCAGGTTGTTCGCGTAAAAGTAAAGACGGAACTGCTTCAGCAACAGTTTTGAAGCGAGGCGGTCAGCAAGGCGGTAATCCAGCTTGATGTCCTGTAACCGCACATGATCGGCCTTGTCCACCAAACCGGCAGAATACTTATAGAAATCGTCCCTGCCTGCAATAAAAGACGCGGGGATCGAAGGCACAAAAGTGTGGTTTTCATCTCCGGGAGCCCTCCAGCGAAGATCATAGTCGCCATGACCGCCCAGACCGTAGACCTGGCCATAGCCAATCGATTCCTTTCTAAAGTAATATCCCAGCCTAAAGCTGACATTGGCAGAAAGTGTAAAAGCATTAAAAGTAAATGTATTGCGCAAAGCCCCAAAGTAAGGTGGAGTAGCACGGCCATTATAGACCAGATTATCATAGGAAGCACCGGCGATGATCGAACTGTAATTTTCACTGACCGTCCCGTTCAGGTAGCCTCTAGGGTTTCCATTTTCAGGGTTGAGGCCTGCCGAAGCATAACTTGAAATAGAATATAAAGGCTTGCCTGAATTGGTGTTCAATCCGCCGTTAAATACTGTTGAAGTGATCACAGGCACGCTGTTGTAGGCCACCAATACATCCCTGGCCATACTCAATACCAGGTTGGATTGCCAGCCAAAACTTCCTTTCAGATTGACACTGTTGAGCGACAGGTCAAAGCCCTGCCCTTTTGAACTTCCAAAGTTGCCGTTGAACAAGGTAATCCCCGTACTTGAGGGAAAAGGAATGGCACCGAGCAGATCAGATGAATGCTTGAAATAATAATCCAGGCTGCCGGTGATCCTGTCATTCGTCGTTCCAAAATCCAGTCCGAAATTGACCACCCTGGTACGTTCAGGCCGAAGGTTGGGATTGGGCGGATTGCCAATCTGGGCATAAGGCAGCAGGATCGAAGAAAGACTTGCCGGAAACACCGCAGCAGTCGTAAAAGCATAATAACTTGTGAAGCTGTTGCCGTTATATCCATAAGTTGCCCTCACTTTCAGGTGCGGCAACTGCCGGAAGTGATAAAACCCTTCCTCACCGATATCCCAGGATACCCCCAGCGAATACAAGGGCACCCCCTTCTGATTGGTCTTGACCCCAAAGATGTTGCTCAGGTCTTTGCGGGCGCTTGCCGAAAAGGTATAACGCTGTGCATAAGTATAACCCATGTTTGCATAGTAGGAGATGTAGCGGTCTGTCAGATCAGTTTCCGATTCAGTCCCGGGGACGGTCATATAACTAAAAGGGTTTACAAATGAAGGATAGCTGTTAACATAATCGACAGGGGCACTTAACGCCCTGTCGGCATTGTACCCATAATTCCTGAACGAGTCGCCCAGCGTATATAGCGCCCTTCTTTCAGCCCCTGCAATTACACTCAGATCATGCACGCCCGCCCAGACCTTGCTGAAATCGAGCTGACCACGCAAATTGTGCCCATAAACGCGCTGGTAGCTCTGGTCCAGGATACCACCTGGCGGGACAGGGTACGAAAAGTTGCCATCGCCTGAAACCTGGGTAAAGCTATTGACGAGGTTGCGTGCAAAATACGAATCAGCTCCATGCAGGTTCCTCCCGTTCACAGTGCTTTCATTGAACTGGTACAAAACTGAAGCAGAAAGCTCGGGAATGATCTTATACTTCAGCCCCGCATTTAACCTGTAATCCAGGCTCTTATTCAAATTACCGCCGCTGGTCAGTTCGTCCAGCGGCCTGTAGGTCCAATCCAGCAGTCCTTGCTCCTGCGCACTGGTGACAAAGCCGGTCCGGTAGTCACGTACCACTGCCAGAGGATTGCCGGCATCATCCGCCAACCGAGCATAAGGATAGCTGGCAACATTACTTTCATTGTTGGCCTGCGCTTCACTGCGGGTCAGGTAAATGCCGGTTTCCAGTTCCAGTTTTTGATTTAAAAAAGCATAAGTCTGGCTGGCATTCAGTGTCAGCCGGCTCTGGTCATTGCCCCTTGTATTTCCAAGATTCTTGTCGTAACCCAAAGACAACAGGTACCGCTGCCTTTCAGTACCTCCGTTCAATCCAAGACTGAACTGCCGGTTGACACTTTGGCGGTTTACATATCGGTCGATGTCGCTCCGGTAGTCATGATTCTTCAATCCGGCAATCAAACTATTGGCCTGGTCTGTAGTCATCTGGCCATCCCTCGCAGCAATCAGCAATTCGACAACAGGTGTGAGCATCTCATGATAGGCAGAGGCTTCTGTATTTGCGTAAAATTGCTCCGAAAACAATCTTTTTTCCGTTTCGACATAGTCGCTCACAGACATGACCGGACGGTAATACAAATCCGGCTTCTCACCGAGCGTAACGTTACTGTTTAAGGAAAAAGAAGTGGCCTGGTTGTACCGCCCTTTGCGCGTGGTGATCACGATCACACCGTTACTGGCCCTTGTCCCCCAGATGGAAGCAGCCGCAGCGTCCTTCAAAATAGTAATAGAAGCAACATCATTTGGATTGATACTGCCCAGATCGCCCTCGTATGGAAAATTATCCATCACGATCAGCGGATCAGCGTTACCTGCAATTGTGTTCTGCCCCCTGATGCTCAGCTTGCTTTTTGCCTGTACATTGCGGTTGAACGCCAGCCCCGGTGCTACATCTTCGATCCTGCCCAGCACATCACTGCTTACCCGCCGGTTCAATATGGTGCTGTCCAGGTACACCAGTGCGCCCGTGACCCGCTCTTTGGATAGTTTTTGATAGCCTGTATTGATCTGTACCTCGCTCAACTGGTTCATTTCCGGTTCCAGCACAATACGGAGTTCTGACAACGTGTTGGTTCCGATCACAACTTTCCGGCTTTTAAAGCCGATGTGGGAAATATAAAGTGTATCGACAGCAGAAAGTTTGAAGAAGCCTTTACTGTCTGCTGTCGTGCCGTCATGTCCCGTTCTGACCGTAGCACCGGCAACCGGCAGGCCATCTGCCTGGATAATATAGCCTTTAATGACCTGTTTATTTTGAGCGCTCAGGAAAAATGGGCAGCACAATAAAAACAGGAACAATATATTATTTTTCATAAAAATCTGTGTTAAGTGTGAAACCTGTGTTGGTCTTTTTCAATTTTTGTCGTCAATGATGAGCTTGTCGACCATAATGCTTTTTTGTACATACTTTAGCCCATAAGGTTCCAATGCTTTATTGAGGGCATCAAAACTGGACAAATCTGCTGAGACGGCAATGTCCACGGGGCCTGTATAGCCGGTCTCATCGCTGATCCAGAAAGGAGATTTTTGCATGTAGATCACGTTGAGCTGTGCGGTGAGTCTGGCCAGGGGGAAATTTTGCAGCTTAAAGCCAAAGGGATTAAAATCTGCAACAGGGCTACCGCCTTTGCTCTTCATCTTGTCGGTCTCGCTGGTCCGGACTAAAACCATACACATTTGCGCTTGCGGTTTAACGGACGCCTGGTATTGCGGGAACAGCCGCTCCAGGTCATTTACAGCCACGTTGAACAATTCATTTTTGAGCGGGTCCGGAACGATCAGTTCATAGCAATAGGAATTTTTTGCCTGCCATTCCAGTGGCTTCGCATCCTTAGGCCGGGTCATCAGCATGCTGTCCCTGCTCAGGATCGCGATCCTTTTGTCGTTAAATACCGTCTGGCCCCTGGCATAGACAAATGCAAAGAGATTTTTGACCGGGACATTCAGTAAGGTGATGCGTGCTCCCCTTATACCTGCAGCCCGTTTAAAATTGAAACTGGCACCCAGACCAGGTGTATAGCCGGTCAATACCGAATGATAAACCATGCTTTCACCTCCGCCACCATTTCCTCCGTTGAAGAGCGGCTTTTCAGGATCATAGGCAATGGTAAAATCCTGCTTCCTGTCCAGCAGTTTACTTTTGCCGGAAAGTACCGAGGTGATGTTTTCCTGCGTCACTTCCCTGGAACTGGTAATGTAGAGCACTTTACCTGTGTTGTCCAGCCATACATAATGCGGCAATGTTTTATAAGGAAAGGTCTTACTCAGCAGGCTGTCCCCAATCAGCATGGGCAGCTCATAGTGCCTGCCTTTTTGCTTTTCATATTTCTGCATAAAGGGCAGTACTTCTGCCGGGGTCTGGTAGGTGACCGACAGGAACCGGATCTTGTTGCCGAACTGTTTTTGCAGGCTGTCCATTTTGGGGATCATGGCCATACAGGGACTGCACCAGGTGGCCCAGAAGTCCAGGATGAGCAGCTGGCCTCTGAAGTCTGATAGTCTGGCGGTGGCGGCCGGGCGGCCGTTTTTGTCTTTGTAATTGTGCAGGCCGGTCAGGGCTATGTCTGGCACCTGCTGCCCGATCTGGATGCCTTTGGTCGTGACATCTATGGCTTTGTTGTCCTGGGCGTTGGCTTTGAAAAAAAGGCAAAGCGCGGCCAGTACTATGTTGAATAGCATTTTTTGCATACGTGGTCTGTTGATTAATGCCTGCTTGCAGGCGGTTGAATTATTCGGAAAGTTGTTGAGCGGTTCTGCTCAAAGGGTGTGGGGTCAAATGCCTAGTGCGGTGGGCAGATGATCAGGGTGAAGGTTGTTGTGCGGTTGGTTTGGTTTGCAGTTTTCATATTAATTGTTGTTAGTTTCAAGTTTAATATGAGTCTGTAAGGTATTATGCGAAAAAGCGTGGAACCCAACTTATCGGTTTGGAGGCCCTGAGAAGCCCTGGACACAATAAGTGGGCCCACGCTTTCACGTGAGCTTCATCACCTATTGCCTTGTGTCCATTGAAATTTCTCAGGTTTCCAAACACAGACTCCGGTGCGAATGCTTAATCTGTTAAGCGAAATCGCTAAATTATTCTATACCAATTTTAATATCATATAATTCTATATTAATATATATTTTAGATACAATTATATATAAAATCAACATATATTCAAAATTATTATTCACTGAAAGATTGGCCCACTATTTTTAGTTCAAAAGGAGTAAAATTGAGCCAAGACAAGTCTACCAAGTTGGGCATATTTCTTAATAAAAGATCGGTCAATCGTGCTGAAGTATCACGGAAGACAGGAATTAGTACGTCTAGGCTAAATCAACTTGCCAATAATTCTGACACTCAGCTTAGGGCGCATGAACTGTATCTTATATCATTAGCGATAGGTGTCGAGATGAACGAAATATCTAAAGAATTGTTTAGTGAGATTAAACTTCAAAAATAGTTGTCACGGAATAACATTAGAATAGTTTTTTAGTGACGTGTTCAACAATGAATAGAAAATCTAATTTTGAAATGGCAGTAGTCGATAATGTTCGTCGCGAACGGAACAAAAGGAATGTAACTCAGCCTTACCTTGCATTACTTTTGGATGTTACAGATGGATATATTGGTCAAATTGAAAGTCCAAAATCGCCAAGCAAATATACTCTTGATCAACTGAACAAAATAGCAATCGATTTTGGATGTTCTCCTAAGGACTTTATGCCGGACAATGCCGTTGAGGAAGATTGAAGAGTTTTCATGATATGGAAAAACTAAACTTCTGGATTAATGACGTCGATAATAATAATGGGTGGCCCAATCAAAATTTATTATACAAATTAACCTCACATGAAATACAATTTATTGATAATGATCACTTTAACTCTTTTTGGTTGTAAAAAAGACGATGATCAAGGTTTAACAATTAATTCGGCAACATACAGCCTCCATTATGATGAATCGCATAAATTCAATGTTAGGGAGGGCTCACGAGATCTTGACAACACTCAATTATCCTGGTCTGTTCAGGACACATCATTAGGCACCATAAACGCATCAGGTTTATTTAAGGCTAAACGAATAGGGACTACAACAATACAAGCAAAAAAAGGGAACAAAACTGTTTTAGCACAAATTACTGTGAAACCATATAGTTTTTTATTTATAGAACCTATACTTGAACTTTACAAGGATAGAGCCTATGTTCTAGCAAATGAAAAGAGGCGCAGCATTTCAACAGTCAACGATGTTGAGCTCACTTTTTTGGGCGATAATAACAAAGTCACTAGTGTAACATACGCATTTGAACCTTCTTATGGGATAAGAATGATGAGGATCATATTTGTCAACAAACCGGAGGTTATTGAAGAAATGAAGACATTTTTAAGTGAACGTTATTTTGTTAAACCTGGCGCGCCAAATTCCATTATAGCCTTTAAGGATGGGCTAAAACATATATCAGCATCATTCAGTTCTAGTGTAGGACCACAGATTGAATACTTTTTGTAATAATCCTTAAATAGCGTCTTGCTATTATATTCAGGAAATAAATGTAAAAATTTGGGGCGTATGCAACTACCTAACCTTGACACGTGTCCAACGAGAAGAAAATTGAATACAATTAACCTTCTGTTGCTTGTTATCTTTCAAGATTTTTGAAATCAAAAATGTATGGGTCTTTCAATGTTTCCCTCACCAAGTCCGATTGCGGATCCGGTAATGTTTTCGGGAAATTATTGATGGCTTCCCCTTGCCTTAAATGCAGGTTGCTTTTTATCATCAATGCTAGAACGTCTCTACTCCAACCGTTAACTAGCGTTTGTTCCACATACCGAAGCCTGATTTTTTCTCCTTGACTTTCTGTATAAGTAAGATATTATGTCCCCAAGGTATTTGTGAAACGGGTTGTTTCATAAATTCGGCTTTGAGAATGGCGCTATCTTGTAATTGTGAAACGGCTTGTTTCGCAATTACACTTTCAAAGTGATATTCTTTAAAGAACTGAACCATGAACTGAAAATTCCTTTCTGAAAATCCTTTGATTTCTGGCAATTCATTTTTAATGTCATTAGCTAACCGAGATGTTACTGTTGCCCCCAGCCTTGTTCTATCTGTTGTTGGTGAATTAATTTGCCAATGTCCCAATAAAGTATAATCATTTCAGCATTTGCTGAAAGGGCCGCTTTTATTTGAGCACTACGAATATTATTGTTAGAGGGGTGTCAAAGACAATTTGGCCTTTATTAACCACATCAACAACAAGTTACGGCGTAAAAAAAGGCTTCTCAGTCACCACCTGAGGTTTAGCCAGTAACTTTATGATCAGCCTCATGAAAATACCAGGTTTAGGAAACCTTTCAGCTTCATAGACCAGTTCATAGGCTACCGAACAATGCGCCATCATCTGTGCCACATTCATCTTCCTCCATTGCGGCTGGCTGTCCCGGCTAAGTTTATTGATGCGTGCAATCACCTCATCCGTGACTACTTTGGTAAAAATGTTTCTGATGGTCATCTCTTTTCTTGTATGCTAAACTACTGAAAAATCAGATCATTTATCCCTATTCAACAACAATAACCTGATGGAGGCCAGATGAGAAAACAGCACCAACGGCACCACAAATGCAGGCAGCAAACTGAATGGAAAATACAGAATCGCCAGGTTTGGCTGATCGAAAGCAAATTGTTGAAAAGGTGAAGGTGCGGACAGTACCGCATTGGCCACGATATTCAGCAAAAGACCAAGGCAGATAAAATTCCATACCAAAAGCACCCTTCTGCTCATCCTTGCCTTTAAGATTCCGAAATAAGCCACCAGCGGTGCAGTGATACCAGCCAGGATATCAAAATTCCGGCCTTCAAAGGTCATCAGTTCCGGAATCGCTCCATAA
>Ga0222419_100625_pt1 | contig 24968 bp, 16 predicted proteins | sample 1B20Ametagenome_FD_182474 | JGI IMG/M metagenome (GOLD analysis project Ga0222419, IMG submission 182474) | Enriched microbial communities from leaf-cutter ant dump, University of Wisconsin, Madison, United States - 1B20A (version 2) | ecosystem: Environmental > Terrestrial > Nest > Insects nest... | reverse complement strand
CTCCATGCGATCGAAGCGATGAACCATTAAAGCTTATCGCTGATCAATACCCACAAATTCCCTGTTGGTATGGCCGGTATAGATCTGGCGCGGACGACCAATGGGTTCTCTGTTCTCATGCATCTCCTTCCATTGAGCGATCCATCCCGGCAGGCGTCCCAGGGCAAACAGCACCGTAAACATGTCTGTAGGGAAACCCAAGGCCCTGTAAATGATGCCGGAATAGAAATCAACATTCGGATACAGCTTACGCTCCACAAAATAAGAATCACTCAGTGCAGCCTCTTCCAGTTTTTTGGCGATATCCAGCACCGGATCGTCGATCCCCAGTTTCTCCAATATATCATCACAGGCCTTTTTAATGATCCTTGCCCTGGGGTCAAAGTTCTTGTACACCCTGTGCCCGAAACCCATCATACGGAAAGGATCATTTTTATCCTTGGCCTTATTGATCCACTTTTCAGTATCACCGCCATCCTCTTTGATGCGTTCCAGCATTTCGATCACCGCCTGGTTGGCACCACCATGCAGCGGACCCCATAAAGCAGCGATGCCAGCCGATACAGAAGCATATAAATTGCAATCAGAAGAACCCACCATTCTGACCGTAGAAGCAGAACAGTTCTGCTCATGGTCCGCATGCAGGATCAGCAAAGTATTCATAGCGCTCACCACAACAGGATCGATCTCGATCTCTTCAGTGCGCTGCCCAAAGATCATGTTCAGGAAATTGCTCACATAATCGTATTTGTTCTTGGGATAGATCAGCGGATGGCCCAGGGATTTCTTATAAATAAAAGAAACGATCGTCGGGAACTTCGCCAGCAATTTGATCATGGTCTGGTCCATGGTCTCTGCAGAAGAATTGGCGTTCAGCGACTCAGGATAAAAAGTAGACAGAGAGCACACCAGGGAAGCTAACTGGGCCATCGGATGCGATTTAGAAGGATAGCCATCCAAAAATTTCTTCATGTCCTCATGGATCAGCGTATGCTTGCTGATCTCTGTCTGAAATGCATTCAGTTCGGATTGCCCGGGCAATTCGCCATAAATCAACAGATACGCGACCTCCAGAAAAGTAGATTTCTCAGCCAGTTCGCCGATCTCGTAGCCGCGATATTTCAGGATTCCTTTTTCACCATCCAAAAAAGTGATCGCACTTTTGGTAGAACCAGTGTTTTTATACCCGAAATCGAGGGTGACATGCCCCGTCAGATCCCTCAACTTGGAAATATCTATGGCCTTCTCTCCTTCAGAACCGGTTATAACAGGGAATTCGTATACTTTTCCATCAATCTTAATTTCTGCAATATCTGACATATATCTTCTAAAATTTATAATAACAAAACTAACCAATCATTTTTGATCTGACTCCCGGGCAACTATAACAAAGCTGTTAAATAATTATTAAATATGGGTCAGACCCGGGTAAGATTACAACCCTTTAGCAGTCTTTATCTCCTCAACAACAGCCCCGCACTCCAGCATCTCATCGCCATAATAAGGATTGCGGATGCTTTTTTCCGAAGCAAGCCAGTCCCCGCCGTCCCCATTGTTTGCCATCGGGCAGTGCTGTACAAAGATCTCCCCCTTTTTCAACTCAGCATGTTTGAACAAGGCGATCAGGTCCGAGCTGAGCGCAGTAAAATCCTTTCTTTGGGCAGCAATATCCCTGGCAGCCGCGATCCGCCCGGCAATGACCGCAGTATTCTCACAGCCCTCCCTTGCTTTCAGGCTCACCACGAGTTCCTTTGCAGCATTACCGGCAGCCCCGGACTCACCGGCAACCAGGGCATTCTTCAATTTGATGTAGCCATCATAGATATCCTGTTCCACAGGTTTGGCCAGTTCAACACCCGCCGTTCCTGCAACCGCAGCATGATCCGTGCTGTCGGCGGCGGCACCAGCGGTCTTATCAGTACCATGGGTACAGGACACGAATGCAAAAAGGAGCAATCCCAAAACATAATTTTTCATCTGTATAAATCTGCTTCTAATCATGACGGTTGATGTGCTTATATTTGATCTTTACAATGTGGTAATCTGATAGTGTAAAAGGCATATTTGTCATATAAAAGTCCGTAAAAGACACCCCAGATCGGTTTTGTGGTTAAAATAGCATTTTAATTTTAAATAAATAAAAAAGCCCCTGAAAAAATCAGAGGCTTTCAATAAATTATTCGTTTACAGCCTTATAATCTGAAGCCATAAGCTACACGAAGGGCCACTTGACCGAGCGATGAGCCGCTGCGTTCAGCTCCTTCATAGCGCAGGCCGAGGTCCAGCCCGTTGTCAAACGCATAACCCACACCAGGCGCCCACAAAAATGCAGTTTTTGAATTCGATTCCGTACCAAACCCTGCGCCCAGCTCACCGGAAAAATAAGCACTCTCCGCAAAGAAAACTTTGGCACCCGCCTTTACAGGGATCATGCCAAAGCTGCCGCCACCATTCTTCAAAGACCAGTTGTTGTAGCCAGCAGACAGCATACCTGAAATATTAGAGCTGAAATCCTTTTGCAGGCGAAGGTCACCGCCGATAACAAAACTGGCCCCCTTTGTAGTAGGGATCCCGGCATCCACGCCTATGCCAAGCCTCAAAGCTTTAGAGTCGTCAGACTGGGCATTCACATTTGTAGAAAAAAATAAGGCAACCGCAGCTACTGCAGATGCTATCAATTTTGTCGATCTTTTCATTTTGTGATTATTTTTAAATTAAATAATAAATAAATAATTATTAAATACCACAGCAAATTACAAATCGCATGCCATAGCTGGCTCAGACAAGAACAGAAAACGGCAAACAAAAAGAAAACATCCATTAAAGCTCTGATAACCAGGTATCATAAGCCATCAGAATTTCCTCAGACAATTCATCAGAATCTTTTTCAGCATCAAACCAGTTGATCCAGACACCGTCCTTTTCCATCTTTCTGAAAAAGGTCATCTGCCGTTTGGCAAACTGGCAAATGGCAGTACCCAGACGTTCCACCAGCCGGTCATAACTTAGTTCATTGAAAAGATAAGCGGTGACGAATTTATATTCAAGCCCATAAAATTCAAGCTGCGCCCTGGATACCCCCCTGAACAGCAAAGCCTGCACTTCCCCGATCATGCCCTGCTCCAAGCGGGCGGACAAACGCTGTAAGATCCTGGCCCTTCTGGAAGGAACCCCAGTAGACAAACCGATCACAAAAGGCCGCAATGCAGGTCTTTCATTCCTGACCCACGGATGTTCAGACCTGAAATGGGCAATTTCAATCGCCCGGACCAGGCGCTTGTGCGAAGAAAGATCAGCATGAGCGGTCAGTTCCGGAGGATACGCCGAAAGCCGCCGCCTCAGTGCCGCAGTATCCATAGGCAGCAGCAGTTCCCGCAAAGACTGGTTGACTGGTATCCCCGTCAGATCATGATTCTGGAGAATGCTGTGTACATACATGCCCGTCCCTCCGCAAAGTACCGGCAGCACTCCCCTTGCGTTCAGATCCGCATAAACCCTGTAAAAATCTTCCTTATAAGCATCCACATGATAACGCTCACCCGGCTCCCTGATGTCGATCAGGTGATACGAAACAGGCCTGCCATTACTAACATATTCGCTCAGATCCTTGCCCGTACCAATATCCATCCCCCTGAAGACCTGCCTGCTGTCTGCGCTGATGATCTCCCCGCCCAAAGCGCCGGCAAGCGAAACCGCCAGCCTGGTCTTACCCGAAGCCGTAGCACCCAGCACAATGATCATAGGCGGTATGATACCCGTTTTAAGCGGATCTTCATTACTTTTAAAAGGATTTCCGGTCAGCATCTGGTTCAACAACTACTTTGCAATACTACAACATCCACCTCACAATACAACATTTATCTCGTTATACAACAGCAGCCCCCTTCAGGTATAAAACATATTTCAGGTTTCCCGTATTGAAAACCGGCAAAAGATCATATCCCCGGCCATCATCCGCTACCGGCCCGGGGATACGGTGCGGAAAAAACCGCTCCAGGCTCAGCGGATCCAGCCAGATCCGCGCAGGCGGCGTCCGCGCCTTCAGCACAAAGCCAGCCCGCAGGTAAACCCCGCCGGCAGACCAGTCACGGTCCGCATAGCTCATCACATCATCAGGCCTGAATTCAGCAATAAAAGCATTCAGCAACTTACTAAAACCACCGGTGACCGTATATCCCGTGCGATTGGCAAAACGGGCCAGTTCCGCCGAGCGGTATTCCCCGGCATGTCCCTTCATCAAACGTAAATTGCTAAAACAGGCCAAAGCCATAACCTCAGCCCCAAACAGCAAAGCCAGCCGGTACCTGGTCCTTACCGCACCCTGCAAATGATGCCTTGACAGAAAATCATCAGCAACCGCTTGTGAAACCCTGGCCACTACAGTCTGCCTGCCATGGATCCGTTTGTTGAGGCCAAGCAAAGCAGCGATCCGGCCCATCACCTGGGCCTGCCTGCTTTTCCAGATATCCTCCCACAAATGGACCAGTTGGCAACCATCAGCCGCATACCGCTCCTGCAACGCGACCAGAGCAGCCGGTTCCGGTGCAGCGGAGACAGACACCAGGTCAACAGCAAGCCTGGAGCCACCAAGATCATGCCCTTCATCAAAGTCCAGGATCCAATGCAGACCGTCCGGTTTTAAATTTACAAGTAAACCAAAGCCCGAAAAAGCGTTCAGCACCTCCTCATGCCAGTGCAGAACTATACCCAAGCCTTTTCCTTATAGATCTTAAACCCTTCGGCCAGCGCATCTTCTATCTTCGACAGCAAAGCAGCATCCAGCTTCCTGATGTGAAAACAAGCCTTGCCCTTCAGCAATTTCAGCAATTCAGGATCCATATTCTTCTTCAGGTCCTCCTCCCCGTATACCGGCATGAAATAAAATCCCACATGCCCCTTTTTAATGCCAACACCCGCAAAAAAAACCTCATTTCTCTTTTTTCCTGCAATAACCACGTTCTTATTGCTCCAGAGATCATAATCCGTCTCACTGTTGACACGGTTGTCAAAGCCCATGACCGCATAAGGCTGAAGAGAAGCCCTGATGGTCTGAAAAATTTCAACAAAGTCGGTCTTGGTTTCGATCATGGCAGTAAAATTTAAAGGTAAACACCCCGTCAGCCCACATTGTTTGATCCGGGATCCAGGTTCAGCCACCATTGCCTTTCAGGATAAAACTGATCTAAAATAACAGATTCTCCCATTAAAGGCGTGCAGATCCGCACATTTTTTTCCGCGGCGGCCTTCACCGCACGGATCACCGGCTCGTTCCAGTCGTGCATGGCCAGCGTGAATTTGCCCCAGTGCACCGGCATCAGGATCTTTGCGCGCAGGTCAATGGCAGCCTGTACCGTCTGCTCAGGAAACATATGGATGTGCGGCCAGTAGACATTATATTGCCCGCATTCCAGCAGAGCGAGATCAAAAGGACCATAAACATCGCCCGCCGCTTTAAAATGCACGTCATATCCCGAATCACCGCCCAGATAAAGCCGGTAGGCCGCCGTCTGCAATACAAAAGCAGACCAGACCGTCTGGTTGCGCTTAAACTTCCTTCCGGTAAAATGTCTCGCCGGAAGAGCCCTGAAAGACAAGCCAAACAGATCAGCAGCATCCCCCCAGGCCAGTTCGGTGATCCTGTCAGCAGTGACCCCCCATTTCTCCAGATGCACCCCCGCCCCCAGGGAAGTCAGAAAATGCCTGGTCTTATGTTTCAGTCTCAGGATCGTCCGGTAATCGAGGTGGTCGTAATGGTCATGCGTGATCAACACGATGTCCAGATCCGGCAGGTCCTCAGGGCTAAGGAAATCTGTACCCGGATACTGCCTGGTCCCGAGGAAAGAAAAAGGCGAAGTCCTCGGGCTGAACACCGGATCGACCAGCACATTCAGCCCGTCAACCTGCAAAAGATAAGAAGAATGGCCAAACCAGGTCAACCTGGCCTCGGTCCCCTCCATTGCCGAAAAAACAGGCCGTACAAAAGGTACCGGCAGCGCAGGCCTGCGGTTCACATTCTTTTTCAGCATACCCCTGATCATGTCCAGATAGCTTACCCCCGGTGGCTTCACCGGCGTATCAGAAAGATTATCCAGCGAACTGCCATTATAATTGGGCAAGGCCCTGATCCTGGCCAGCCTGGCACCGGAAGGCACACCACCAAAAGCCGGAACGTTCAAAGCAAAAACAACCAGCACAAACAACAAAAACAAGATCAGCAGTACAAACATAAATTCAAATCTAAATCATTTCCCGGCTTTATTGCGCCGCCGGATCCAGCTTTATTGTGCCCGCCGGGTCCAGCTTTTCAGCAATGCGGACTCCGGAAGCCAGCAGTTCATGGGTAATGAGCCGGGTATAATCCGCGATCTCCGCCTTGAACTCCGCCACTGAAGCGCCAGACCGGATCTCCTCCAGTCTTTTCTCCCATTGCCCGGTCAGTTCCGCCTGGGCGATCTTCTGGTCCTTCACCACCTCATAGACCGCCAGCCCCTTGGGCGTAGGCACCAGGTTCCTTTTTTCCCGGACAATATACTCCCGGTTCAGCAAAGTCTCAATAATGGCAGCCCGGGTAGCCGGAGTCCCCAGACCGCTGTCTTTCATCGCATCGCGCAGTTCTTCATCCTCAATATCCTTTCCCGAAGTCTCCAGCGCCTTGAGCAGCGAGGCCTCATTGTACATCGCCTTAGGCTTGGTCTGCTTTTCCAGCAAAGCCTTTTTCGGAACAGGCAGCAATTCACCGGCAGTGACCTTAGGCAGCGCAGGATTGTCCTCATCCCGCTTCTCCTCATCAGGATCGTTGAACACCGAGCGCCAGCCCGCCGAGCGGATCACGGTGCCATTGGCCAGGAACACCGGCCCGGAACCAACGGTGATCCTGGTAAGCTCCTTGACACACTCCTGGTGGAAAGCCTCCAACATCCTGCCCGTCACCAGCTCATACACTGCGAGCCGGTCCCCGCTCAGCTGATAAGGCGATTCGCCGGTAGGCAGGATCGCATGGTGATCAGTCACTTTTTTGGCATTTACGCTGCGCCTGTTCAGCGGCACACCCATCAGGAATTCCGCCTGCTTTCCAAAAACAGCATGCCCCTTCAGCTTTTCGATCAGGGAAGGAATGCCCGCAAACACATCATCCCCGATGTAACGGCTCCCCGTACGCGGGTAGGTCACCAGCTTGCCCTCATAAAGCCCCTGCAAAATGTTCAGCGTCTGGTCGGCCGTCAACCCCCTCCTTTTATTGGCCTCCTGCTGCAAGCTGCTCAGGTCGTGCAGCAAGGGCGGCGGCTCCTTTCTGGGTTTGGCCTCCACCGTCAGTACCCGTCCGCCAGTTGGAAAACCAGACCCCACATCCTCGATCCTGGCAAACGCCGCCTCAGCATCCTCCTTCCTGTCAAAGCTATCCACCGAAATGGCCCTGAACAACTGCCCGTCCTTGTCCAGCTGTATGGCCAGCTGGTAATATATCCGGGGCACAAAATTCCTGATCTCCAGGAACCTTGAGCAGATCATGGCCAGCGTAGGCGTCTGGACCCTGCCCAGCGAAAGCACAGTACGGTTGCCCGCCGAAATGCTCAAGGCCTGGGTGGCGTTCATGCCCACCAGCCAGTCAGACTCAGACCTGCAATGCGCCGAATTGAACAACGTATCATAATCCGTACCCGGCCTGAGGTTGCGGAAGCCATCCTTGATCGCCTCATCGGTCTGCGAAGAGATCCATAGCCGCCTGAAAGGCTTCCTGCACTTCAGGAAATAATAAATATAGCGGAAGATCAGCTCGCCCTCACGCCCGGCATCCGTCGCGACAATGATCTCCGTTGCCTCGTCAAATAACTTTTTAATGATGTCCAGCTGCTTCCTGATGCCCGGATCCTCGACCAGCCCGTCCTTAGTCTTCACCTTACGGATGCCCAGCTTGAATTTGGGCGGCAGCATGGGCAGGTGCTGCCTGCGCCAGCCAATGTAACCATATTCCTGCGGCGGGGCCAGCTGCAGCAAATGCCCGAAAGCCCAGGTAAAAGAATACCCCTTCCCCTCAATATACCCGTCCCTTTTCACCGTAGCCCCGAAAACCTTGGCCAGGTCACGTGCAACAGAAGGCTTCTCGGCAATCACCACTTTCATAAAACAAGCTCCATTTCCATCAAAAAAACTTAAAATTCCATTAAAAAACTTCAGATCTCCTTAAAAACCCTCAATTTCATCGATGACCTTCAGGCCAGGCGTCCTCCTATCAGTACCATAAACCATCACGATTCAAAAATATCAATCCCCGTCTTAAACGTATTACAATGCGCAGCCACAATATCCCGGATATCCGGCGAATAACCGCCGCCCATGCTCACCTGCACCGGCAGGCCCTGATCACGGCAAAACCGGAACACCAGCCGGTCCCGCTCCATGCAGCCCGTCGCACTCAAAGAAAGCTTGCCCAGCTTGTCGGTCTCCAGCACATCCACCCCCGACAGGTAAAAAACAAAATCCGGCCGGTGCTCCAGCAACAGCGGCAGGGCAGCGTTCAACCGCTCCAGGAACTCCGCATCCCCGCAGCCGTCCTCCAGCGCAATATCCAGGTCAGAGCGCTCCTTTCTGAACGGAAAATTCTTGTCCCCATGCATCGAAAAAGTAAATACCCGGTCTTCCTTTGCAAAGATCTCGGCGGTGCCGTTGCCCTGGTGCACATCCAGATCTATGATCAGGATACGGCCGGCCAACCCCCTGTTCAATAGATAACCGGCAGCGATCGCCTGATCGTTCAGCAGACAAAAACCTTCGCCCCAGTTGCTGCCGGCATGGTGCGTGCCCCCGGCCACATTAAAAGCGATACCATGATCCATCGCAAACAACGCAGCGTCCACCGTACCCTGCGCAATGCGCAGCTCCCTTTCCAGCAGCCGCGCATCCAGCACAAAACCGATCCTGCGCTGTGCCCCTGCCGGCAAGCTCAAATCCCGTAAAAGTTGCCAGTATCCAGCCTCATGAGCCAACAGCAGTACGTCCTCTGCCACAGGTTCCGGCGCAAATAAATTGTCCCCTGTGACCAGCCCTTCATAAAGCAACTGCTCCGGGATCAGCTCATATTTCAGCATGGGAAAACGGTGCCCCTCAGGAAGCGGATGCATATAAAGCGGGTGCCAGGCGATCTTGACCATCTTAATTCAGTTTATCCTTTTGTCTCAGCAATCTGCATACGGTCCGGCGCTTTGTGCGCTCAGTCCAGCAGTTCCCCCACATGCTTTTCAATATGCTCACAAATCTCATCAACAGGCAGGTCATTGGCATCCAGGCCGAACGGATTTTCGATCTCCTCGGCGATCAGCTCCAGGCTGGCCAGCACATACAAGATAAAAGGCACGATAGGCACCACAAAATACCCCAGGCTGAACACCCAGCCAAAGGGCAGCGTGATCACATAAATAAAAATGAACTTCTTGATGAAAGCACTGTAAGAATAAGGGATCGGCGTTTTCTTAATCCGCTCACAGCCACCACAAATATCGGTCAGTTGCTGAACATCCCCATTAAGTATGATCAACTGTTCCTGGCTGATCCTTCCCGAAGCCTGCAAGTCAAAAACGCGGGCAGAAATACTGGCAGCCACCTGGTTGGGGATGTGCTTTCCCCCATCCACCTCGATCAGCAGGCTGTTCTTCCCAAAATACTGCCGCTCTCTGAGGTGCTCTTTCAGCGCAAAAGCATATTTTGGAATGGCGTAGCTGAAGAACTCCATATGATCTGCACTGAGCTTCAGCGATTTGATCTTGATCGCCAGGTTGCGGCTCACATTGGTCAGCGAGCCCAGCAGCCTCCTGCCTTCCCACCAGCGGTCATAAGAAGTATTGGTCCGGAATACCAGCAGCAGGGAGATCACAAAACCCAGCAGATTGTGCATCATCCCGATATTCTTCACATACGTCGTCTCGCCAAGTTTCAGGTAGTTGAGCTCCAGAAAAGCGATCAGTGCAGAAAAAATACCGACACTGATCATCAGTGGCCATAACTTCCTGAAGGTATCTGCCTTATGGATATGAAAGATGAAATTGATCCAGTCTTTAGGATTGTAATTGATCATGGTAACAAGCCGTTTTGAGTTCCAAAAATAAGATTTGAGATCCAATAACGCTCATCTATCTGAAATTTGATGCCCCGGTACCCAAAAGCCACGGCATCCCAAAAACTCAAAACTCCGGTATCCAAATCCAGACCACGGTTACTTATTGGGCCTGCTGACAAAAGTATTGCCCCTTACATAGTACCTCCAGGGCAGCAAGGCATGGTCTCCTGCATACGCCACCCCGATCCTCGGCCCGGCAACGATCTCCTCAGGGCCAAAGCGAATGCCCCGGTCCTCGATCCAGATCTCCTCGCCCAGCAGGTCCTTTGCGTTCAGGTTCCGGTCAATGCCCAGCGCCTGGGCCAAAGCGCCAGGACCTGCAGTAATACTGGGCTTCAGTGTAACCATCTTTCTTCTGGCCAGCATGGTATCCAAACCCTCGACCGGTTCAAGCCCGCGCACCAGCACCGCATGAGGCGTACCCTCCGGAGCAGTCACCACGTTGAACAAATGATGGATGCCATAACACAGGTACACATAACTTAGCCCGCCCTGCCGGTACATGACCCTGGTCCGGTCGGTCAGCCGCCCGCCATAAGCATGGGAAGCTTTATCTTCCGACCCCTTGTAGGCCTCTGTTTCCACGATGGTGCCACCGGTGAGCTGCCCGTCAATGAAAGTGAACAATTGCTTGCCCAGTAGCTGTACGGCAAGATCATTGACATCCTGCGCCTGGTAGAAATCAAAAGGAAGCTTAGCCATGGATCAGTTCAACTATTTTCTTCAGGTAAACCGCATCAACATCATCAAAATGAGCGAGGTACTCACTATCTACATCCAGTACACCCAACACGCTTCCATCCTTCAGCACAGGTACGACGATTTCAGACCGGGAAGCAGAAGCACATGCGATATGCCCCGGAAATGCATCCACATCAGGCACAATGAGCGTTTCTGCCTGAGCCCAGGAAGTGCCGCAAACACCCTTTCCTTTGCCGATACGTGTACAGGCTACCGGCCCCTGGAAAGGCCCCAGCACAAGTTCCCCCTCCTTCACCCAGTAGAAACCGACCCAGAACCAGTCAAACTGCTCTTTGAGCGCCGCGGCGATATTGGCCAGATTGGCTACCAGGTCATGCTCCCCTTCCAGCAAAGCTTTTATCTGGGGGACCAGTGAAATGTACTGTGCTTCCTTTGTGCTGTTCTTTAAGATCAGAAGGTCTTCTGCCATATTATTTTTTGATGCTATTTACAGTTTCTTGATTGTTTACAGTTTCCTGACGAGGCGCGGTTTCCTGGCGAGGCGTGGTCCCTTGACAGTGAACACCAACCTGACCACTCCTGCAAAAATACAAAACCAACGGTCAATTGTTTGTCATACCCCGCTCAGGATTGCCTTATTTTTTTTCATTGCGCGACTGGTACGCCATTGCTATAACATTATTTTAGTCTGGTCATGGACTGGTCTTGGTCTGGTCACGGACTGGTCATAGACTGGTTTACCAGTGTTTTATCAGGTTTTCATTAGCCTTTTGGCAGTTTTTTACCAGTTGGCAAGTGTATAGAAGGAATGGAGGATGGATCGAGCACAAAAAGTTTAAAATTGACTAAATTTGCGGCACAATTACTTTCTTGCTATGAAGCGTAACCTTGTTATCCCCGGCAGCCTTGGCATGCTGCTTATGCTGATCCTCCTGGTCCAATCGGCCTATAAGCCCTGGGAAGAGGGCATGTTCCCGCTCAGCGGTATCCACAAGCTGGACCTGCAAAAAGCAGGGCTGAAGATCAGCACCAACGAAGTCTACAACCCAAAAGGCACCAGCCTGGTCGATGCGCTGGTCAACGTAGGCGGCTGCACGGGCTCTTTTGTGTCGGGAGAAGGGTTGATCATTACCAACCACCACTGTGCATTTAGTGCGGTACAGCTGGCCAGCACTGTAGAAAATGATTACCTCAACAAGGGTTTTGTGGCCCAGCGCCGGGAACAGGAGATCGAAGCCAAAGGATTGACCTGCCGCATTACAGACAGTTACCAGGATGTGTCCGACCGGGTGCTGGGGGCCGTTGCCCAGGTAAGCGACCCGGCATCGAGGCTGAAACTGATCAATGATGCCATGAAGAACATCGCTGCCGAGGCAGAGAAAAAAGATCCTTCGATCAAGGCAGAGGTTTCGGAGATGTTCATCGGCAAGACCTATGTGCTGTTCAGGTACAAGACCATACAGGATGTAAGGCTGGTGTATGTGCCTGGCAGGCAGATCGGGGAATTTGGCGGAGAGACCGACAATTGGGTATGGCCGCGGCATACCGGCGATTTCTCGTTCATGAGAGCTTATGTGGCACCAGACGGCTCATCTGCTAAGTATGCGAAAGAGAACGTCCCCTATAAGCCTAAAAAGTTCCTCAGGGTAAATGCAAGAGGCACCAATGAAGAAGATTTCGTGTTCATTCTGGGCTACCCCGGCCGTACCTTCAGACACCGCCCTGCCCAGTTCATCGCCTACCAGGAAAAATTCTTGCTTCCCTATGTAGCCGATCTGTATGATTTCCAGAATACGGTCATGGAAAAAGCAGGTGCAGCTGACAAGGGCACGGCGCTGAAGCTCGCGACCCGCATCAAGAGGAATGCAAATGTCATGAAGAATTACCGGGGCAAAATGCAGGGACTGAAAGGCCTGGACCTGGCGGGCAAGAAAATGAAAGAAGATGAGGACCTGGCCAGGTACATCAACGGAGATGTCACGCTGAAGGCAAAATACGGAACGCTCCTGGCCGATATTGACAACCTGTACAAGCTCATCAACGGTGATGCGCAGCGTGACCTGTGGTTCGCCCAGATCTATACTTCGACCAGGCTGCTCACGGTAGCCAGGGATCTCAATGCCTTCAAGACCGCGCTGGATGCCCGGCCGTCAGCTGAGAAACAGCAATATTTTGATGAGCACCTACCAAAGCTGAAACAATTGCTCGAAGAAAATTATGAGGCCTACGACCTGGAAACCGATAAAGCCATCTTTAAGCGTATGCTGGAGGATGCGGCTGCGTTTAACCTCACACAAAAGGTTGATGCGGCCAGCAAGATCAGCAACCGCGGCTCGACGGTGAAGGATGTGGTGGACCGCTATGTGGAAACCACACTGGGGATCAGCAAACTGAACAATCCTGCTTATGTATTCAATACGGTCCTTGCCTCGCCGGGATCGGTACACAATTACAACGACGGCATCCTGATCTTTGAGCAGGACATTGCCAGGCAGATCGCTGAACTGAAACCGGAAAAAGACCGGCGCGAGGGGCTGCTCAACAAGCTGATGGGCGACTATGTGAATGTCAGGGAAAAATTCCTGCAAAAAAATTTCATACCGGATGCCAACAGCACCCTGAGGCTGACCTATGGACATGTGCGGGGTTACCGGCCTGCTGATGCCACTTATATGCGCCCTTATACCACCATTAAAGGTATCCTGGAAAAGGGCGCCAGCGGAAACCCTGATTATGCTTACCCTGAACAGCTCAAAACGCTTTGGGAGGCAAAGGATTTCGGGCCTTATGCCAAGAAAAACCTGGGTGATGTGCCCGTGGCCTTCCTCTACAACATGGACACCTCCGGGGGCAATTCAGGCTCGCCGGTGCTCAATGCTTTTGGGGAACTGGTGGGGGTCAATTTTGACCGTGCTTATGGGGCGACCATCAACGACTATGCCTGGAATGAAAGCTACAGCCGGTCTATTGGCGTGGACATCCGCTATGTGCTTTGGGTTGCATCCAAAATAGACAAAGCTGATTTTCTGATCAAGGAAATGGGCGTTAAATTTTCTTTATAATTAATATAAATTTTATCCGAATGAGAGTAATCGCAGAGCTCCCGCACCCCGATTGTAAGATCACGTTGTTCAATATGAACCAGAAATACATTGTTAAATTTGAACAGGGCGGTCTGGAACAAAGCTATAAATTGTCTGAGCTTGACCTGAGCGGGGGCGGGGCCAATGAGGTTTTCCAGATCATCGACGAGTCCTTTATTGCCACAGTGGTGGAACGGTTCAGGAACATGAGGAGCGATTTTTCTGCTGCCTGGCGGAGACAGCAGTATTAGTTTAACTGACTTGACATAACTACTTGTACTTTAACATACATTTAGCTATAACAAAATAATATTCTGCCTTTATCCCTAAACAGACTGACAGAATACACCCGTATTGATAGTAATAATTTAATTAGTAATATTTAACTTCACTGATTATTAGATCATTAAATGTAATACCAAATCTAATTTGGTATAAAAAAACAGCCAAATATCTGAATGGTGTTGCTGATCTGGTAAAGTTTTGATATGTTCCCGGCTTGCGGAATGTGCAGACACAAGATAGCATTATTCCAAGTATTTTTCATTAAATTAGCAGATCAAAATCTATCCGATGACCAGATCCATTGTGCGCATTTTTACTGCTCTCCTATTCGTGCTTGTCATTTTTTCCTGCAAAAAGATTAACGAATCCATCCAGCGCGAAATTGTGGTATCTCCGGAACCTGCTTTGTTTACCATCCCTGTCATCCCAAACACGAATGCCGGGTTTATTGCCGGAGAATTTCTTGATACGATAAACCTGGAACATGAACTGCACCTGGTCTCTAAAGAGTTTGGCCCGGGGAATGTAAGTGACGTTAAAGTCCTTTCTGTCAAACTGGACCTGCTCGCAGATACTATAGATGAGGAGCACAACCTCGCGCTTTTTGATGACATCAGCATAACGGTCAGTTCTGGGGAAAAAAAGGCAATTCTGGCCAAAGTAGAAAACAGTTCTGCATCGGAAGGAAGCATGCTGGTGCAGGGCGCGGTACCCACAACGGACCTGAAGGACATCCTGACCGGTTCCACTTTTTTGTATGACATCAGGGTGAGGGCTGCCAGAGCAACCAGCAGCACTTTGAGGGCACGATTGAGCCCGGTCTTTTCCGTCACCGTAAAAAAATGACGCCTGTGCCGGAGGTGTGCCTTATGACCGGATATATTCAAAATTTCAAGTGAGATCTGCTTATTTTCAGTAAAATCACTATATTAGTTGTGATTTTTTTGCAGCAAAACCACAAACCAAATTACCAGCTATTAAAGATTTTGCCCGGGATGATCATTTAGTATATTTAACATTAGTCCATTTTTATTTGCCAGGCCGCATTGCTACCTATGCCGGCCCAGGCTTAACCTATGTGATATGTCCAGTAAGAATACCATTACGTATTTGCTTTCCAGACAGGCCGGATTGACCCCGGATCATATTGCGCTGATCTTTGAAGATACACAGCTCAGCTACCGTGAGCTGGACGAACGGTCCAACCGGCTCGCCAATTACCTGGTGCGTACCGGGGTTGGCCCGGGCAGCCTGGTCATGATCTGCATAGCGCGGTCTTTTGATATGATCACCGGGATTCTCGGTATCATTAAAGCAGGGGCAGCCTATGTTCCTGTTGATCCCTCCTATCCGGCAGAGCGGATCTCTTATATTAAAGAAGAGACCGGCAGCAATTTTGTGATCAGCAACAACAGGAGCAGGCAGAACCTGACGGGGGACGTGCTGTTGCTGGATGAGCTCTGGCCTTTGATCGGCCGGGAACCGGGATCGCTGCCGGAGGTTGATATCCGGCCGGATGACCTCCTGTATGTCATTTATACTTCCGGTTCTACAGGCAGGCCAAAGGGCGTGATGATCGAGCACCAGTCCCTGGTCAGTTATATCGGCGCCCAGCGTGCTTATTTCTCTATCGGGGAGCATGACCGCATCCTGCAGTTCTCCAATTACTGCTTTGATGCGTCTATTGAACAGATCTTTCTGGCATTGCTGAGCGGCGCGGCGCTGGTCCTGGTCCCTGAGCTGCTCCTGGCGGATATGGATGCCTTTTCCTATATGCTCCGCAAACAGGCGGTGACCCATTTGCATGCTACGCCCGGCTTCCTGGAAAATCTTCCTCCCGGAACTTATCCTGATCTGAAAAGAATTGTTTCCGCAGGTGATCTGTGTAAAATTGAACTGTTTAAAAAGTGGGCCGGCAAGGTCAGTTTCTACAATAAATACGGCCCGACTGAATCTACCATTTCGGTGCTGGAATACCTTTGCCCTACAGAGGGTATCGATGAACTTACGGTACTTCCTATTGGAAAACCGGTGGCTGGCGCAGCTGTTTTCCTGCTCAATGAACGTCTTGAGCCTGTTCCTGACGGGGAGGCTGCCGAGATCTTTGCTGGCGGCATCCAAGTGGCCAGGGGTTACCTGAACCAGCCGGAGCTGACCGCAAAGCACTTTATAGACAGTCCTTTTCAGCAAAGCGAAAGGCTCTACAGGACCGGTGACCTGGGCAGGCTGCTGCCGGACGGTAATATGGAATTTCTGGGCAGGATCGATGACCAGGTCAAGATACGGGGCTACAGGATCGAACTGGGTGAGGTGGAGAACGTCCTGAGGAGTGTTCCGGGTGTACGGCAATGTGCCGTTGTTGCTCTTGATGAAGGAGCTGCCAAAAAACTGGTGGCCTATGTGGTTCCCGACGGTAAGCTGGACAGTGCGGCGGTCAAAGCTTCCCTCTCTTCCAGGCTGCCCGAATATATGGTGCCGCAGTTCATTGTTGAACTGGACAGGATCCCGCTGACAGCAAATGGCAAAACGGATAAAAAGGCTTTGCCTGTTCCCGATGCTTCAGCCTTGCTGGACAATGTCTTTGTTGCCCCGCAGCTTGATGCGGAAAAAAAACTGGCGGCGCTCTGGGAAGAATTGCTGGGCGTCTTCCAGGCAGGGACCTCGGATAATTTCTTTGAGCTGGGCGGCAATTCGCTGCTCGCGCAGAAACTGGTCTCCCGCTTGAAAGAGATGCAGCTTCATCTTCCGGTGACCAAGGTTTACCAGTATCCGACCATTGCCGGCATGGCGGCTTTCCTGGACGGAAGAAAAGCAGATACCGTTATCCGCAAGACCAAACGTGCGGGTTCAAAGTCCGGGGCGGACAGGCGGGGCTCATCAGACATTGCCGTGATCGGCATGGCTTGCAGGCTTCCGGGCGCCAATACGGTTGAAGCATACTGGGAGAATATAAAGAACGGAGCGGAGTCCATTCATTTTTTCTCTGATGAGGAACTGGATATTTCTATTCCTGATGCGGTCAGGAACAGTCCGGATTACGTAAAGGCCAGGGGAATTATTGATCAGCCGGCGGCGTTTGACCCCGCTTTCTTTGGGATAAATACCAAGCTCGCGGCTTTGATGGATCCCCAGCAAAGGGTGTTTTTGGAGATCTCCTGGGAAGCCCTCGAGCACAGCGGGCATGTGCCTGGCAAATATGAGGGCACGATCGGGGTCTTCTCGGGCTGCCGGTTGAATACTTATTATATCAATAACGTGATCTCCAACAGGGAACTGATCGAGCATGCCGGTCCGTTCCAGGTCGGAACGGTCAATGATAAAGATTATATTGCCAGCAGGACTGCGTATGCGCTGGACCTGAAAGGGCCTGCCGTCAACGTGCAGTCTGGCTGTTCTACTTCTTTGCTGGCCATTGCAGAGGCGGTGGAGAGCATCAGGAGCGGTTACTGCGATGTGGCCCTGGCCGGCTCGGCTTCCATGCTGGTACCTGTGAACAGCGGCCATTTATATGAAGAGGGTGCAATGCTGAGCCATGACGGGCATTGCCGGGCTTTTGATGCGGATGCGCGGGGAACGGTGTTCAGCGACGGCGCGGGTGTTGTGGTGCTGAAAGACAGGGAACTGGCTGAACGTGAGGGCGATACCATCTATGCCCTGATCAGGGGCGTCGGAATCAGCAATGATGGCGGCGGTAAGGGCAGCTTTACTGCGCCGAGTGCCGAGGGCCAGGCCGCTGCGGTGCGCATGGCGATCGAAGACGCCGAGGTTTCACCTGCTGAGTTCTCTTATATAGAAACGCATGGCACGGCTACGCCTCTGGGTGACCCCATAGAGATCGACGGCCTGAATATGGCCTTTGGCAGGCAGCTTGAAAAACAATATTGTGCGATCGGTTCTGTAAAAAGCAATATCGGGCACCTGACCAGCAGTTCCGGAGTGGCCGGCCTGATCAAAACTGCGATGGCTTTGTACCACAGGCAGCTCCCTCCTTCTATCAATTATGCAAAGCCCAATCCTCACATCGATTTTGAAAACAGTCCCTTTTATGTCAATACTGAACTGGTTCATTGGGAGAGCGGAAAAAAAAGGATTGCTGGCGTCAGCTCTTTTGGCGTGGGCGGCACCAACGTTCATATTGTACTGGAGGAAGCTGAAAATGCGGTTCCGAAAAGTGATCCGGGAAGTCCTGTGCAACTGTTCTGCTGGTCTGCGAAAGCGGAAAAGAGCCTCGATGATTATGGAATGAAGCTGGCAGCGTTTTTGGGCAATGGCCAAGGGAGCCTTGCCGATGCTGCTTATACCCTGCATACTTCCCGTGAAGATTTTAATTACAGAAGGTTTGTGGTCGCGGCGACTGCTGAGGAGTTCAGGGAAAAGGTGCAAAACACTGAGGCCCTGGGCAACAGTACCAGGAAACTGAAGGAACGGGCCAGGGAACTGGTCTTTATGTTTCCGGGCCAGGGTGCGCAGTTCGTGAACATGGGCAAAGACCTGTACGATGCTGAGCCGGTGTTCAGGGGGGCCATGGATCAATGTGCCGCTTTGCTGCAACAGCATCTTCAGGAGAACATCCTGGAGGTGATCTATCCGCCTGTCGCGGACAGCGCCGCTGATGACAAACTGAAAAATACGCGTTATAGCCAGCCTGCCCTGTTTTCTATTGGGTATGCGCTGGCCAGGCTCTGGATGAGCTGGGATATTTTCCCTACTGCTTTCATTGGCCATAGCATCGGGGAGTTTGTGGCTGCCCATTTTGCGGGGGTGTTCTCCCTTGACGACGCATTGAAACTGATCGCTGCCAGGGGCAGCATGATGGCAGAGCTCCCCAGGGGAAGCATGCTTTCGGTGAGGACCAATGAAGAAGGGATCAAAGCCTTTCTTTCGGAGGAGATCTCTCTTGCTGCGGTCAACAGCCCAAATCTTTGTGTGATCGCCGGTACTGATGAGGCTATCGGGGGTGTGATGAAGGAATTGGATGCCCGGGAGATACTGAACCGCCTGCTGCCTACCAGTCATGCTTTCCACTCTTATATGATGGACCCGGTGATCGGACCTTTTAAAGCTCTGGTGCAATCTGTGACACTGAATGAGCCTGTTGTGCCGGTGGTTTCTACGGTGACCGGTGATTGGCTCAAAAAAGAGGAGGCCATGGACCCGCTTTACTGGGCCCGTCATTTGCGGGCTCCTGTGCTTTTTGGCGGGGCTGCGCAAAAGTTACTGGATGCGGGTTATGAGGTCTTTGCTGAACTTGGCCCCGGAAATTCGGCAAGTACACTGACCAGGCAGCAGGCTGCCGGAAAGCTGGTCACTGTCGTGAGCTGCCTGGAGAAAAAGGAGGGTGCCTGTCCGGCTCATTATTCGATGTTAAATGCCCTGGGCCAGCTCTGGCTGAACGGTTTGGAGCCTGACTGGGCCCTTTTTTACAAAAACCAGCAAAGACATAGATCTGCGGAACTTCCGACCTATGCTTTCGACCATAAAGACTACTGGGTAAACCCGGTACAGACCAATTATTTCACCACCAATATTCCCTTTTCTGCTGAGCCGATCCTGTCTCAGCAAGAGATTAAACCAACACCAGTAATGAGAAAAGAAGCATTGATCGGACAGGTCAAGGAGATCCTGGAGAATGCCTCCGGTATTGACATGACCGCGGTGACGCCGGATATGACGTTTATTGAAGCTGGCCTGGATTCGCTGCTGCTCACCCAGGTAGCCTTGAGCCTGAAAAAGAAATTTTCTGTCCCGGTTACCTTCAGACAGTTGAATGAAGAGTTTGGCACCTTCAGCCTGCTGGCCAGCTACCTGGACAGGCAATTGCCGGAGGAAGCCGTACAGGTCAGTCCCGTTACGGGCACTCATACGGCTTATCCGCCTGCCGGTGCAGGTATCCAGATCCCGGCTTATACCGGAACCGGCACGGCACTCGACCTGATCAGCCAGCAATTGCAGTTGCTGGCCAGCCAGGTGGCCATGCTCCAGGGCGGCCAGCCTCCTGTGGCTGCGCAGCCTGCCCATCAGCATAAGGCCATTGCTCCTGTTCCTGCAAAGGCCAGTCCTGAGCTCCAGCTGAGTGCGGAGGAGGCCGTTGAGATCAAAAAGCCTTTTGGAGCTGCTGCCAGGATCGAGAAACAATCTGCTGCACTGACCACGGTACAGCAAAAGTATCTGGAAGACCTGATTGTCAGGTACAATACAAAAACAAAGGCAAGCAAGGCTTATACCCAGGAGCACCGGGCTTATATGGCTGATCCCAGGGTGGTGTCGGGTTTCAGGCCTTCTACCAAGGAGCTCGTTTATTCGATCGTTGTGAACAGGTCTAAGGGCAGCCGGCTCTGGGACATTGATGGCAATGAATATATTGATGCTTTGAACGGTTTTGGTTCCAACATGCTGGGCTATCAGCCGGACATCATCAAAGATGCCCTGATCGGCCAGATCGAAAAAGGTTATGAGATCGGCCCGCAGCATGAGCTGTCCGGAGAGGTTTCAAAATTGATCTGTGAGTTTACCCGTTTTGACCGGGCTGCTTTGTGCAATACTGGTTCTGAAGCGGTCCTGGGTGCGATGCGGATTGCCAGAACGGTGACCGGCCGCTCGATCATTGTGGCTTTCAGCGGTTCCTATCATGGAATTGCCGATGAGGTGATCGTACGCGGCAGCAAAAAACTAAAGACTTTCCCTGCGGCCCCCGGTATCCTGCCGGAGGCAGTGCAAAATATGCTGATCCTCGATTATGGAACGGAAGAGGCGCTCAGGATCATCGAAGAGCGTGCGGATGAGATTGCCGCCGTACTCGTGGAGCCGGTACAGAGCAGAAGGTGTGATTTCCAGCCTCTGGATTTTCTGAAGAAATTGAGGGTACTGACCGAGGAAAAGGGTTCGGTGCTGATCTTTGACGAGGTGATCTCCGGTTTCAGGTTCCACCCCGGCGGCGTCCAGGCCATGTTCGGCATCAAAGCAGACATCGGCACTTATGGTAAAGTTGCGGGCGGCGGCATTTCTATCGGGATCATCGCCGGTAAAAAACAATATATGGATGCGCTTGACGGCGGTTTCTGGAAGTATGGTGATGGCTCGATCCCTGAGGTGGGCGTGACATATTTTGCAGGAACATTTGTCAGGCATCCGCTCGCGCTGGCTACTGCCAAGGCCTCACTGACTTATCTGAAGGAGATGGGTCCGCAGCTCCAGGAAAACCTCAATGCCAATGGAAAGTATGTGGCCAGTACCTTGAACGGGATTTGCAGAAGGCTGCGTGTGCCCCTGTTCATTGCCCAGTTCGGCTCACTCTGGAGGATCAGGTTTTTGGAAGAGTATCCATATAATGAACTGTTCTTTACATTGATGCGCTACAAGGGCATTCATATTCTTGAGGGCTTTTCCTGCTTTCTGACCACTGCCCACAGCTCGGAGGATATCCAGCAGATCATTAAATGTTTTGAAGAGAGCCTGATTGAATTAAAAGAAGTACAATTGATCCCTGATTATGATCATGGTGATGTTCCTCCGGTGGACTTTGAGCAGCTGAACGTCCCCCCTGTCCCAAATGCAAAGCTTGGCAAGGACAGGGATGGAAATCCTGCCTGGTTCATTGAGGACAAAACCAATCCCGGAAAGTATTTGCAGGTTACCCCTTAAGAGAAATTATCATTGCCATGCCTAGTTTTATACCTGTCGACTTCAATCCTTTTGAGGACGAGAAAATAATAGAGAAGATCACTTTTACGAATGATTCACAAAGGGAGATCTGGCTTTCCTGTATCATTGGAGGAAATGAAGCCAACCTCTCCTACAATGAATCTGTCTCCCTGGAATTCAAAGGGACATTTGATGTTGCTGCTTTTAAACTGGCGGTCGCACAGCTTATTCTGCGCCATGAAGCGCTGAGGTCTGTCATCAGTCCGAATGGGGAAATGCTGATCATTTACAAGGATCTCCCGCAGGAACTTGTGCTGCAGGACATTTCTGCACTGGATCCCGAAGAGCGGGATGATGCTTTCAGGACTTTTTTAAAGCGGGAGATCGGTACACCGATGGACTTGCAGGAAGGGCCGCTTTTCCGTGTATTCCTTCACAGAATGGCTGAAGACCGGCATTTATTTACCCTGATCAAACACCACGCAATCGGTGACGGATGGTCTACAGGGATCATGATGGAGGATCTGAGCAAGCTGTACAATGCTTATCGTCAGGGCAGGGACGTGGTTCTGGGCAGGCCTTATCAGATCAGCGATTATGTGGCTGCCCAGGCAAGTTACAAGCTGTCCCAGGAGTATAGGGACACTGAGGCTTACTGGCTGGGGGTTTTTGAAGAAAAGGTGCCTTTGGTGGATCTTCCTGTTGACCACCCGAGAACTTCGCCGAGGTCTTACGGGGGCCACAGGATCGATCATCCTTTGCCCGCCGGATTGTTACAGCAGTTGAAGGTGATCGGGGCCAGGGCCGGAAGCAGCCTCGTCACTACGCTTTTGAGTGCTTTTGAACTGTTCCTGTACCAAAAGACCGGGCAAAGGGACCTCGTAGTGGGCCTGCCTGCTGCCGGACAACCTGCTGCTGGAATGAATGAACTGGTCGGGCATTGCGTAAACCTCCTGCCGCTTAAAAGCAGGATCGATCCTAAAAAAACTTTTGCTGCGTATTTAAAGCAAAGAAAAACTGAGGTTCTGGATGCTTATGACCACCAGCGGCTGACTTTTGGTGAGCTGATCAAGAAATTATATATTCCCAGGGACAGTTCCAGGGTCACGCTGGTACCGGTGATCTTCAATATTGATATGGGCATGGACCAGGCGGTTTCTTTTGACGGACTGAAGCATACGCTGATCAGCAACCCAAGGGATTATGAAAATTTTGAACTTTACCTGAATGCAACGGGTTCCAGGGATGGCATCGTACTGGAATGGTCTTATAACACGGCTTTGTTTGATGAACAGACGATCGCCGGTTTTCACCGAGATTACCTGGCTGTTCTGGAGAAGATTGCTGCTGATCCTGATTTTGAACTTTCCGGGATAGGTCCTGCCCTGCCCCATGCCGGCAAGCATTATCGGGAGGCGGATATCATCAGTTCACCGGTCGATCAGACGCTGACCGGGCTGGTGCACGAGGTAGTGTTGTCCCAGCCGGATGCAGAGGCGCTCCGGTTCAATGGTAAGTCGCTGACTTATAAACAACTGAACGAAAAGGCTAACCAGCTTGCGAATTTATTGATCCGGCGGGGGGTGATGCCCGGCGATAGGGTTGCTTTGTCTGTAGACCGCTCCATGGAGATGATCATCGGCTTGCTGGCCATTCTGAAGACCGGAAGTGCTTATGTGCCTCTGGATGCGGGTTATCCGAAGGAACGGATCGCTTTTGTATTGCAGAACGCTGCTGCGAAGTGCTTGCTGGCCTCTGCGAAAAATGCGGAATCTTACAGTGGCCTTGACACGGAATGCCTGTGCATGGAGACCGCGCTTGAGGAAGTCGGATCTCTTGACACGGCCAATATCGCGATCGAAACCAAATCTGATACGTTGGTTTACATCTTGCATACTTCGGGTTCTACCGGTAATCCCAAGGGGGTTTGCATGGGCCAGGGTGCTTTGGTCAATCTGCTGCTCTGGCAAAGGCAGCATTCGGTTGCGGGACCCCGGACCAGGACCTTGCAGTTCTCTCCCCTGAGCTTTGATGTTTCCTTTCAGGAGATCTTTGCTACGCTCAGTACCGGCGGCACACTGGTACTGATCAATGAGGACTTGAGGCTGGATCCTTTTAAATTGCTGGATCTTTTACAGCTGGAGGAGGTGAACCGGATCTTTTTGCCGTTTGTTGCCCTGCAATCGATCACCGAGGGTGCCGGTGCAATAAATCTTTATCCGGGTTCACTAAAAGAGGTCATGACTGCAGGTGAGCAGCTGAAGATCACACCTCAGATCGTTAATTTCTTTTCAAAAATACCCGGTTCTATGTTGTACAACCAGTATGGCCCTACCGAAGCTCATGTGGTTACTGAGCTAAAGTTGTCCGGTGACCCGGGATCCTGGCCGGACCTGCCCACCATAGGCAGGGAGATCTCCAATACAAAGATCTTTATACTGGACGAGCAGTTGCTGGAAGTTGCGGATGGTGATGCGGGAGAGCTTTGCATCAGCGGGCTTTGTCTCGCTCAGGGATACCTGAACTTACCGGATATGACCGCGGAGAAATTCACTTTTCTTCCAGGTACTGATGTCCGTACTTACCGGACCGGTGACCTGGCCAGACGGCTTCCTGACGGCAACATCGAATTTCTGGGAAGGAAAGACCACCAGGTGAAGATCAGGGGTTACCGGATCGAGCTTGGAGAGATCGAGGCACATTTGAACAAGCAGGATGGAGTGAAACAAGCGGTCGTGCACGCGCAGGAAGATGCAACGGGAAACAAAAAACTGATTGCTTATCTGACTTCTGATCGACCGGAATTCCTGAAAGATGATGGGGTTTCCTGGCACGAGCGCTGGAATGCCATCTATGACCTTGGAGTCAGGTCTGAACGGGAGCAGGAAGATCTTTCAGGCCGGAACCTGGATAAACTGATTTTGAAACAGATCTCCAATTCGGATGTTTACGACGACCAGGCGGATGAATGGATCATGGAATCGGCGAAAAGGATCAGGTCCATCGGCGCTAAGCGCATCCTGGAGATCGGCTGTGGAGGCGGGCAGTTCATTACCGAGCTTGCCGCTGAGGCTGAGCAGTATTTTGCGACTGATTATTCTGAGGTGGCCATTGGCTATATCAATGAGAAGCTGCAGCGTGAACCG
>Ga0222419_100622_pt1 | contig 25240 bp, 19 predicted proteins | sample 1B20Ametagenome_FD_182474 | JGI IMG/M metagenome (GOLD analysis project Ga0222419, IMG submission 182474) | Enriched microbial communities from leaf-cutter ant dump, University of Wisconsin, Madison, United States - 1B20A (version 2) | ecosystem: Environmental > Terrestrial > Nest > Insects nest... | reverse complement strand
AGACCATCGGCAGGATGCCATTGATAGGTCAATCCATCGCCGGTAACCACTAGATCAATTTGTGTAGTCCCGCCAGTATAAACCGCGATATCCTTACTATAGGTTGCAACAGGTATTGGTAACACAGTTACGATCTGTTCTTTTATTGCTACACATCCCTTGTCCGTAGCAAATGTATAAATAACCTTATGATTCCCTATTCCAGCAATTGCTGCATCAAATGTACCATCTGCATTTATCCCGGGGCCACTGAATGTCCCTTCACCAGGAATACCCAATATCTCCTTAGCCTGCATCTTTGTAATTCCTGAATTTAGACACAAAGGTGGAACGGCATCAAAGCTAAGTTCAGGGCTTGGATAAATAGTAATTGTCTGTCTCGTTTCTTCTACACAATCCATACCTGAATATGCATACATAATGATAGTGAAGTTTCTTGGTGAAGCGGAGACTGACCTGGGATAGGTAAAGGCATACTCTTTCCCAGTTTGAGGATCTTCATCTATGATCGCTTCCTCCGGTTTTGTGCCATCAGGCACCCACATAATTTTGATGATACGTCCGCCATTGGTCACAGACTTATTGATAACGCTAACACTATTGTCACTGCATAAATTATCTTTATTGACCACCTCAAAGTCAGCCGTGACCTCAGATCCGTTAACCGTCAATTGTTTTGACACTTCACTTTTACAACCTTCGGCAGTTGTCACTGTCAATTTTATGGTGTATATACCCGCTTCTGAATATTGATGAGCACCATCCTTGTCCGAAGAATGATTGAGCGGACTTGTTATATCACCAAAATCCCAGGAATAAGTTAATCCTGTACTCTGCCCATCAGCATCTGTACTGAGATTGATAAAAGGTGCCATGTCGCTGGTACAAACCTGGGGTATAGAAAAATCTGCCGATGGCAATCCTTTGATAATTATTTCTTTTGTGACCGGTGTACTGAAGCAGCCATTGTCTGTCCCCGCAACCAGTGTAACCTGATAAGTACCCGGAGCTAAATATTTATGCCTAGCAATCCGGCTTGTTATCTTTGGACTGCCATCACCAAAATCCCATTGCCAGGAATTGAGGTTTGCTCCGTTACCTTCTACTGCTGAGTTATTTGTTGTCACAATCTCTGTGGTGATACATTCAACTGGATTGACATTGAAATCGGCCGTAATTTTGGGTTTAACCAGCAACTCGAAGCTAACAGGATCTGAAAGACAGCCATTTTCAAGACCAGCAGACAGTGTCACTGTTTTTATTCCTGAACTTTGGTACCCATGAACTGGATTTTGAGAGGCAGAGGTGTTGCCATCACCAAAATCCCACAGCCATTTATCTACAGATTTATCTGGCATGTTCAGTTCGCTTTTATCAGTAAATAGAATTTCATCTCCAAAGCAAGCCTGAGCAGATGTCTCAAATTTTGCCTTTGGTATTGGGTAGGCGCTAAAAGTAAAAGCATATTCCAGAGGACGTCCAAGACAATTACCTACATTTGGTATAGTCACCTTAACATTCATTGTGTGTTCACCGACAGCTGGGAAAATTTTATTGGCATCATATGTATATTCATAAAGTATGTCTCCGTTGGCACTTTGGACTTCCCTTGGCTGGTCGTTGATATTTATTATTATGCCTTCGTCAAGTTGCCAAGAAACGAGGTCATTTTGTGCTTTAAAAGGAAGTATAATCTTAAAGTCCGACTCTTGTTCTATGCAGGCATTCGGAGCTTCGTGACCTGTCACCGAATTGCTGACCAGCAGGTAATTGTTGGCCGCAAGATTGGTCCCTGCAGAATAAGCATAGGATTCATGATCGCCAAAACCATAAGCTATGGCGTTGAATCCTTCATCAGCAGTAAGGGTTGAGCTGACGCCATAGACCTGCACTTGTGCATAAGATAACTCAGGGTTGGCGGGTAATATTTTCCAGGTTCCGGAAGAAAGCGGCTGACCGTTTATTTTAAAAGAAGAGGTTGCAGCAGTTTTGATGCAAATGTTGATATATTTTTCCCTGATCAACTGGGCATCTGAAGAGAAAAGCGTGATGTTCTTGATATTAAATTCTACCGGATTCAAAAGCACCATCTCCGGATCCCCGTAAATACCACCAACCGGTCCTGCACAATTCTGTGTAAGGGCATATTGGGCAACGCTTATCTTTTTATCGGCGGTAATATATTTAGGTTCTGTACCCAATTCCCGAGGGCTACCTTCATAAACCTGACCTTTATTTAAGGTATGCGATTCATTATTTACACGTATCGTTGTATTGTCTTCTTCTGCGAGTATCCTGTAATAGTAGTATCTGTTCAGAAATGGAATGATGCTGTAGGTTTTGCCCCAGCTGCTTGTTGGATAAAGTTGCTGGTAAAGCGGATCTCTTGAATCCGGGCAGCCGATCGTAACCGACGTACTTCCGGAAAAAGCAGCAAATCGTTTGGTACAGTTGTCTGGTGATGCAGGATCTATCTGCACATAGGCCCCGGTGATATCTTCAGGGCTGTCTGGCATATACTGATAAACATCTCCGGCATTATCCAGGTGTACGCTGATTGGACTCCTGGACTTTGGGTGAATGATCAGATCAGTATTGGGCTCGGAGGCCACAAGTGTCAGAAAATTTCTGCTGGTCGAACCGTCGGCTACGGACTGATCGTAATTCATTGAATAATATTCCTGTCCAAGTGACTCCTGCGGGAGAATGAGTGAAGCTGCTGATCTAAAACCGGCATAGATGTGGGCATATACGGCAATTTTGGGCATGCCATCGGCAACCTTTATATGTATGCCTTTTTTTTGCAGTACTCTGTTGCTTTCTTCAGCTTCTGTATAGGCATATATCCGGGCAATGCTAAATGTGTCAACGGAATTAGCCTGGATGTCTTTTGTACTAATCCATCCATTGCAGGTAGCAGTGACTCTTGAAGCTGTTTTTGCAGTGATATAAATAGTGATATTTGCATAAAACGTTTCACTTTGACTGGTTGAGGGATCGTGGCTGGGGAACACTGCCCAGAAGTCCGTACCTTCATTGGAAACATTTTGTGCACTTGCCTTATAAGACGATAAAAAACAACACAACAGAAAAAAGAGCAGTCCCAATTTAGCCATAACCACATGTTTACCCTATAGCTAAGATGACAAATTTTGCCGCAATAAATACTCCAGCTGCTTATTTGCCAATAGCAATTGCTCGGTAAGGTCCCGGTTTTCTTTTCTAAGTGAATAAATTTCGTAGGCTTTTTCAATGTTGATTCTCAGATCATCTTCCATCCATGGCTTTTGTATATACTTATATACTTGTCCCTTGTTGATGGCATCAATCACTGCATTGATATCTGCATAACCGGTAAGAAGGATCCGGATCGGATCAGGGAAATCGGGAATAATAGATTCTAAAAATTCTATACCGGTCGTAACAGGCATCCGCTGGTCTGTAATGATGATATGGATAAGTTCAGTTTCCAGTATTTTTCTTCCTTCAACGGCCGACTCAGCTGTAAATACATTAAACCTTCTTCTGAACCCCGCTCTGAAAGAGTTCAGATTATGAACCTCATCATCTACATACAAGACATTGATCAGATTATCTGAATTCATAAAAACCCCTGAATTTTTATAAATATAATTAAATGATTTCAAATATTTAAATCTATTTATTTACCAATATCAGCATGTCAATAGATGTTAGCACAGGGATACTAACGTTTAGCTCAACAACTTCTGCCTCAGCATAAATTCCAGTTGTTCGTTAACCCTGAGTAATTGCGCGTTGAGTTCCTTATTCTCTTTTCTGAGGCGGAAAATCTCGTATGCCTTCATAAGATTCATCTTCAATTCTTCTTCCTGCCACGGTTTGGAAATATATTGGTAAACCTGACCTTTATTTATGGCATCAATCACGGCAGATATATCCGCATACCCTGTCAGTAATATTCTTATCGGTTCCGGATAAATATCTATGATGGACTCGAGAAACTCAACACCTGTTATACCCGGCATTCTCTGATCTGTAATTATAATATGAATGTCCTTTTCCTGTTTAAGAATCTCAAGCGCTTCACTAGCAGACAATGCCAGATAAATATTAAACAACCTTCTAAATGATGCTTTAAACGAGTTCAAGTTATGTTGCTCATCATCAACATATAAAATATTTATCCTTTGTTCTGTCATAAACAATAGCTACAAAATTTGCTAAAACCTTCAGAGTGCGATAATGTTAGTAAATATAGTTAAATTTGTGCTAAATTTATCACCATAAAGGGATTAGTTTCATCTATAATAATGTTAGTATTTAATAATCAATCAGATGGCGAAAACTTATCTGTAGCGCCAGATTTTTTTAGGATTTATCTGGAACAGGATAAGAAAAGGCTTGAGGAGTTGCTGCGGCAAAAACCCCACATATCAATTCATGATCACATAGGCACACAACTTGATGATCTTATAAAATCCAAGCACCCTAAAAAAAAGCCCGAAGCTGAAAAACTTGAATACCTAAAGCAACAGCATATACAGGGTTATTCTCTACAGGAATATGGTGTTTGGGTGTATTATCCATGGAACCACCGATTGGTCCATTTGCTCGACGAGGAAGAATTTGTCGAAATGAGGACAAACCGAAATATCTACAAAATAACCCGAGAGGAGCGGGATATCCTTGGCCGTCAGAAAATTGGAGTGGTCGGGCTCTCAGTCGGACAGTCTGTATCTATCACACTTGCTATGGAAAGAGGCTTTGGAGAAATAAGACTTGCCGATTTTGACCTGCTTGAACTCACCAATTTAAACAGGATCAGAACAGGAGTACATAACCTTGGTCTACCCAAAGTTGTTATAGTTGCAAGAGAGATCATGGAGATAGATCCTTTCTTGAAAGTGACATTGTTTCCGGAAGGGTTAACAGAAGAGAATATGGACCGCTTTTTTTGCGGAGGAGGAAAACTGGATGTAATCGTAGATGAATGTGATGGTCTGGATATGAAAATCCTGCTTAGACACAAAGCCAAAGCGCTTCAGGTTCCGGTAGTGATGGATGCCAGTGACAGAGGAACATTAGATGTGGAAAGATTTGATCTGGAACCTGACAGGCCCATTCTTCACGGATTCGTAGATCATCTTGATCATACAAAAGTAAAATATCTGAAAACAAACGAAGAAAAGATCCCATATCTTGTCCCAATGGTTGGGTTAAAAACTATGTCTGATAGATTAAAGGCTTCTATGGTAGAGGTCGGTCAGTCGATCACCACCTGGCCACAGTTGGCTTCGGCTGTTACCCTGGGAGGTGCGCTTGGTGCAGATGTATGCAGGAGGATCGCACTGGATCAATATCATGAGTCAGGAAGGTATTTTGTTGATCTTGAAGAACTCGTCGGTGATAAAAACAAATCCGAAGATCAGAATTATCAAATTGAAGAATATCATGTAAAAGCGCTCACAACAAGAGAAATGAAGGAGATTGCTGAACAATATTTTCCTGGAAATGAAGATATAGTAACCAGTGATGACGACATAAAAAATATGGTCTCAATTGCAGGCCTCGCTCCTTCCGGAGGAAATAGCCAGCCATGGAAGTGGTTATACCACAAGAATAAGCTCTTTCTCTTCCACGACAAAAGCCAGTCGATATCCTGGATGGATTTTGCAGATACCGCATCGTACATTTCTCTCGGGACGTCAATTGAAAACCTAAAAATAAAAGCTGGTGCTCTCGGTTTCAATACAAGCTATGAACTGTTTCCTTTACCGGGAAATAAAAAATTGGTAGCCGGATTTAAATTTAGCCGCAGAACCGAAGGTCTTTCCTACCGTCACGAACTGGCACCGGGGCTGGCTCTTCGTCTTACTAACAGAAAAAAAGGAAATCATGAACCAATAAATGATGAAATAATTGATAAGATCAGAAAGAATGTTACTATTGATAAAAATGCAGGACTACTGATCCTGGACAATCCGGAGAAAATAGAGAGGATCGCTGAAATTGTTTCTTCCGTAGAACGGTTGAGGTTCCTGCATCCCCAGGCGCATCATGAATTATACACCAAAGAAATCGTATGGCCCTCTGACAACGGCATACCGATAACGGAAGGCATAGATGTTACCACACTGGAGTTATCTGAAAGTGATAAAACGGGGCTTGTCGTAGCTTCAAAACCACAGGTTATAACCCTATTAAACAAATGGAAGGGCGGTACGGCTTTTGAAAAAATTTCAAAAAGCTCGGTTGCTTCATCATCAGCAATAGGGATGATCACCATGCCGGAATATTCAGACGAAAATTTTGTAAAAGGCGGCGAAGCATTGCAACGAGCCTGGATCTCGGCCAATCTCAACGGGCTTTCAGTTCAGCCGATCAGTGGCACTTTATTCATTTTCGACAGGCTCAACAAAACAAATGGCGAAGGAATGTCTGTAAAAATGAAAGAAGAACTGTACATATTACAAAATAGCCTTTATGAAGTATTTTCAGAACTTAAATCAAGATGCCCAATATTTATGTTCAGGTTATCCTATGCCGATGAAGCATCTGCACGTTCCTTGAAAAGACCTTTGGATGAGATTTTAAAACTTTCGTAGTTTATGAGGAAATTCAAGTTTCGTTCTTTTACAGCGATAAATGAACCGGAAATCTGCGAGAGATATCTGGAAGGACATGTACAGGTTTTAAGAGACTACGGCATCACAAATATAACAACCAATAACAGGCTCTGGATGGAACTTCCTAATGTACACGGTGTAGTTGCAATAGATGAAGAAGGTACTATCGTCGGCGGGGTACGCGTACATATCGCGGATGGCGTTAATCCATTACCCGTGGAAAAAGCTGTAGGATATATGGACCCAAAGGTAGCCACTGTCATTAACGAATACTTTGATGAGGGTACAGGTGAATTGTGTGGGCTTTGGAATGCCAAAAGTGTAGCGGGTATCGGCATCAGCCTGCTTCTGGTCAGAGCTGGCATCGCAATCGTAAATCAGATCCGGCTCGCGTCTTTGTTCACGATCTGCGGAGATTATACTATGCCGATGGTTAGAAGGGTTGGCTTTATAGTAGAGGATTCCTTAGGAGATAATGGTGAGTTTTTTTATCCTAAAGATGACTATATTGCAAGAGTACTTAGAAAGATGAATGCTGAAACGCTCGAAACTGCTGATGAATATGATCGCGAAAGAATTTTTGATCTAAGATATAACCCTGTCCAACACACCATTGAACAGGGTCCAAAAGGAGAAATTGATATAGATTATCACCTGTTATTACCGGCGTATGATTAAAAAAAAGTTTTTATTTTTTTTTTCTTTGTTTCTACTGAAACTACTTAGTTTAACAGAAGTCTGTGGCCAGGAAGTAATCGAACTTCACCAAAACCAAATATTAAATAACTTTGGAAATAAGATGCTTCTGTTTACTGATACTTCAGGAAACATAAAAATTGAAACAGTAGTCAGAAGCCAGAATTTCCATAAAATTGATTCCAAGGTCCCAAATCTTGGAATCACCAATCTTACTTATTGGTTAAAATTTAAAGTTAAGAACAACACAAACGATAAACATCTGGTCATACAGATTCCGTTACCTACACTAGACTTTGTTGATTTTTATCAGATAGACCGCAATAATAGGGTAAAATATAGCGAATTCATAGGTGACGGCAGACCTTATTATAACAGAAAATTCGACAACCCATTTAGCACTTTTAGATTTGATATCAACACAGGAGACACTACTACGCTGTTTCTAAGGATAAAAGGGAATGAACAACTTCAGGTACCGACAACACTATGCCAGAGTAAACTGATCATAGGGAAAAATGCAGATGCCTTTCTTGTATTTGGCATTTTCTCCGGCATATTCATTGTAATGTTTACTTATAACCTTTTTCTTTATCTCTCTACCAAAGACAAGACTTATCTTTATTATATTATTAATCTTTTATTTGTAGGTCTGCTTCAGGCCAATTTTCAGGGATTTCCTTTTAAATACCTGTGGCCGGACAATGTTTGGATCTCTACCTATGCGGTCTATATTCTAACACCATTAGCGGCACTGACAGGGCTTGAGTTCATGAAAAATTTTCTTCATACAAAAGAGATATTACCTGTTACACATAAATATTCGAGGCTTTTCTATATTTTGTATGTGTTTGCGCTCTTACAGTTACTGATCGGTCATTTGAATGCTTCTTACCAATTGCTCCAGGTAGCAGCAATGGCTGTGGCCATCTTTATGCTGATTACCAGCATACGAATATACCGGAAGGGATACACACCTGCCAAATATTTTTTAATTGCCTGGAGTATATTTCTTTTGGGCTTGTGCATATTTGTACTCAAGGATTATAACGTATTACCATACAATACGATAACATACAGTATGATGCCTTTTGGCTCAGCTTTGGAGGTTGTATTGCTTTCATTTGCCCTTGCAGACAAGATCAATACCTTCAAAAAAGAAAAAGAAGAATCCCAGGAAGAGGCGCTTCGCGTTTCCCTTGAAAATGAAAAGCTGATATTAGAGCAAAATATTGAATTAGAAAAAAAGGTGAATGAGCGAACTCTTGAATTGCAGCAGTCCAATGAAACACTTGAACATACATTAAAGGATTTAAAGGAGGCCCAGTCTCAACTGGTTGATCAGGAGAAAATGGCAGGCCTTGGTCAGCTTACCGCAGGTATAGCACATGAGATCAATAATCCAATTAATTTCGTAACTTCAAATATCAAACCCCTTGAACTGGATATCCTTGATCTTGACACAGTGATCAACATGTATGAAAAATTAGATCCTGCCGAGGACATCTCTGAACAACTTTTGAAGATCGAATCTTTTAAAAAACAAATTGATATACATTTTGTAAGGGATGAGATCAAATCTTTATTGTTAGGGATAAGCGATGGCGCAAAGAGAACCGCTGAAATTATCCGCAGCCTAAAGAATTTTAGCCGGCTGGATGAAAACGATACAAAACCTGTCGATCTGAATGAAGGCTTGGCATCTACCCTTATTCTGGTAAAAAACACATTCCCTGACAATTTAAAAGTAATCAAAGATTTTGGGAACATCCCAAATGTAGAATGTCTTCCCGGCAAGATCAATCAGGTATTTATGAACCTGATTACAAACGCAATCCATGCCATTAAATCAAAGGAATTACAGGAAAAAGAAGAAAAGCTGACCTTAAAGACCTGGCAGGAGAATGGATTTGTAAAGATCAGCATAAAAGATACTGGTACCGGAATGCCCGAAGCAGTTAAGCAGAAGATATTTGAGCCCTTTTTTACCACCAAGGATGTCGGCGAAGGAACTGGTCTTGGCCTTTCAATAGTATTTAGAATCATAGAAAATCATCAAGGCAGCATAGATGTTTTCACAAAAGTAAATGAAGGGACAGAATTTATTATTAACTTGCCTATAAACACAAAATAACTGCCTTGTATGCCTATGGTCCGCGTTCTGTATATCGATGATGAGGAAAATAACTTAACTGCATTTAAGGCCGGGTTTAGAAGACAGTATGAAATTTATACTGCGATCTCAGCCGCTGAAGGCTTAAAAATACTGCAGAATGTAGATATACATGTGATTTTGGCAGATCAGAAAATGCCTCATATCACTGGTGTGGAATTCTTTAAAAGTATCTCCAAAACCCATCCTGACCCGGTAAGGATTCTCTTAACAGGTTATACTGATATTGAAGCGCTCGCAGACGCGATCAACCACGGCGATATTTATAGATATATAACTAAGCCCTGGAATGATCTCGAACTTCATAACAGTATAAAAAATGCATACGATGCCTATAAGGCCAAAATAGATCTCAGGGAAAAAATTGCAGAACTTGAAAAGACCAATGATGAGCTAAACAGATTTATTTATAGCATTTCTCATGAATTGAGGGCTCCTTTAGTTTCCACAATGGGCGTGGTCAACGTGGTAAAGATGGAAGGTCTGTACGATTCATGCGGCGAGTATTGGGGATTAATAGAAACCTGTGCAAACCGTTTGGATTATTATATACAAAAAACCCTTCAATATTATAAAAACAATAAGAATACCTCTGATATTACCCGGATCGAATTTAAGAAACTGATACCGGAATTGATCGACCTTTATGCATATACCGATAGAGACACTCATTTTCACATAGACATTGAGCAGGACACCGATTTTTATGGGGATGCGTTTAGGATAGAGGTAATTTTAGGTAATTTGATCTCCAATGCGATAAAATATCAGAAGCAGGAAGAAACAAACAAAAAGGTAAATATAGTTATTAAGGTAAAATCGGACGTCGCTCAGATCACCATAAGTGACAATGGTATGGGAATCCTCAATGAGCACTTGGAGAAAATCTTCACACAATTTTTCAAAGTAAAAACCAATCATGGAACCGGATTGGGCCTTTTTATTGTGAAAGAAGCGCTGAATAAAATAAATGGTAAAATATCAGTGAGTTCAGATCTTTCTGAAGGCACAACTTTTAAAATAATTATTCCAAATGGCAAATAAGTATAGGAAAGTAATGCTGATAGATGACAACGAAGTGGATTTGAAGATCAACTCAAAAATAATTAACATTACTAAGTTATTTGATGAAATTATTACCTGCCAATCAGGAGATGAAGGGCTTGCCTATTTAAATAAATATCAGGATGACGAGAAGAATCTTCCAGATTTTATCCTATTAGATATCCAGATGCCGGAAATGGATGGCTTTGAATTCCTGGAAATGTTTAAACGGTTTCCCAACAAGCTTAAAGAAAAGTGTCTGGTTGCCATACTTTCCTCTACTCTCGATTTTGGTGATATCAAAAAAGCAGAAGCAAATCCTTACGTCATTAAGTTATTAAAGAAACCATTATTTCCCAAAGAACTTGAAGAGGTCCTCAACAAATACTTTCCCTGACCATTAAAGAAGAAGATCGTGCGATTTTAAAAACTGTTCGAGATATCTTGGATTTCTATCCATTAGCAAAGTCTGCAAACCAGCTCTTTTTGCACCTTCAATATGCTGTGGGCTATCATCTATAAAAAGGGTTTCTTCAGCAATGAGATTGTTTTCCAATAATACTTTTTCAAATATCTCTATATTTGGCTTTCTTAACATCATTTGCTGGGAATAATAAGTCCGCTCAAACAGATGATTATTGTCAGAAACGTTAAGTTCTTTTTTGAGATAGCTGACGATCCAATCATAATGGATCTGATTATTATTACTCAGCAAAAATGTCCTGTATCTTTCCTTAGCTTTTAGAAGTACATTATGTATCTCTAAATCAGGAACTCCTATAAGGAGGCTGTTCCACGCATCATCAATTTGCTGATCGATAAGCATTTTGTTATTGGCAGCAAGACGTATTTTATCTCTAAATTGTCCGGGGCTGATGGCTGCAATTTCAAAATCATTGAAAATCTCATTGTGTGCTTTGTGCGCAAAAAAATTCTGGACGTCCGAAATGCCCAATTGGAGAAGTGAGTCCTGAGCCTTTTTGAAGTCAATTTCGAAAATTACATTGCCGTAATCGAAAATGATATTTTTTATTTTTTGTACTGAAACTGTTTCCATAATTGAATACAAATATGTAACATTGCACTCGCAAAATCGAAAGATTTTTCAGGGCCTATAGCTCAGTTGGTTAGAGTAGAAGACTCATAATCTTTTGGTCGCTGGTTCGAGCCCAGCTGGGCCCACAAAACCCTCTTTACGAGTTGTAAAGAGGGTTTTATTTCTATTAAAATATCTATTGGCCTTAATAGTGCTTTAAAGTCCGTCCTATGATCCGAGCCCAGTTGGGTTTTTTCGGCTGGTAGATGCTGTCAATTGTTGGCTGGTCATTATAAATTCGTTGAATTGAATTACAAGAAACATATAGTCGCATGTAAAATATCTAAATGTCTATCAATCTAAAGGCTAGTCGTTTCATTGAAATAGACAATCATATCAAAATTATTCGCAATAGACAATTTTTTATTCATTGGAATACTTAGAGCACCAATCAATCTCATTTCTTTTGGTGCGGTCAAAAATAGCTTTAACTGATCGTCAGCCATTGCTGCGTCAACATCTAAAATGAAGTTTTTATATCTGCATTGCTTAAAATAATATTCGTAACCCTTATCGGAATTTACATCTGGATAATATAAAGGTTGCAAATTTGAAACAGGTCTATTTTTAGCAAAAAATTGTCTTACGCTTACGTTGCCCTTGTTTATATCAGTAGCGATCACATAATATTTATCTCTGAAAGTGTTCCTAAGATATTCACCCAAGGCAGGTTCATTGTAGAGGGATGTTTTGGCTACATGTCCATTGTGCGCCCAAATGATCATTTTTTTATCAGCAGTACTTTCTTTCAAAGCAATAGCATTTTCTGCCATGAAAGCATCCCTAAAACCAATTTTACCACTTTTTTTCCCTATAAATTTATAATAGTTGTCTATCAGTTGAATGAGCATCTTACTTTGTAAATCTGCAGGTAAATGGGTACAAGCCATTCTAAACTTAGCAAGCTGCTTTTTGTCTATTTTATCAAAAGGAGTATTCTTGATTTCCATAAAAATTTTCTTATCGTCTTGATCGAGATTCTTATTTGATGTTAATATCTTATCGATAGCTGGATTAAATTCTCTCAATTCTAAACCATGTAAATGAACTTTATCTTCCTCTTTTAACACTTTATTGTAATCCCTTAGCCATCCAAGAAGTGCTTTATAATTGGGGCTCATCACAGCATTGTCTATTTTCCCATTTATATAATGATCTAAATTTTCCATTGCAGCATTATCTGCCTCAAAAACAATAGTCTTATAGTTGAGATTGGAGACTAAATAACGAACCAATCTGTCTTTATATGTAAACACCTCCCTTGTTCCATGTGTAACTTCTCCAAGCGCTATTACTTCTTTCCCTTTAAGGATATCATTCAGGAAATGAATATCGTCAAAACTGCTATCAGGTCGTAATGTTAAAATGGGATTAATGACTTTATTAAGGCTCTTAACAAGGGACACGTCTTGAGCTAATAAGCTGGTACATGAACCGACGAAGAAAATAAGGAGACAGGTTTTTTGAAATACAAATTTCAGCATACATAAAAATAATGATATGATTAACGCTTACTCTATGTTTAACAGTTTTTAATTTCTTTCTTAAAAAAGCCTGCAGGATTCGTAGAAACGCTTTAGAGATCAATTGTTCTTCGTTGTATTATTCGGTCTATTACATAATTACATCTACCAATACTCCCTCATTTTTTAAGAGTTTTGCTTAAAGAATAATTGAAATTATAAGGCCATATACCGGAACGCTAACCCCCTAACTAACTTGTAAATTGCCACTGTAGATCTTCAACGTCACACTTTGACTTTGGCGATTGGGCATCACTATACTTTCCTGTCAGTTTGAAGTTCTGATTTTTTTATTAGTTCAGCACATTTAATGCCCATATAAATACTACTTACATATACAATGATGTAAGCAATATTATGCTTGTAGACAAATATCAGACTAAGCAATATCGCGATGATATAGATCTTCCACAATACAAAATTCATGTTACCCCAAACATGCAACTGATGTTTCCCGTAAAAAAATACCGTTATTGTCATTATACCCAGTACACCACCAAATGCTCCATCCATAATTCCTCTGGATCCTGAAAATACCGGGAATACCCAATGGGAAATATTAAAGACCATTGCTGATAGCGTAACAAAAGCAAAATAAAGTAGTAGCGTTTTAAGCGACCCAATCTTATTTTTTAAAATATTTCCGAAAAGCCATAACATGCTAATGCTCAAGAAAAATTCCCCTACTTTAAAATGAACAAACTGGTAAGTAAAAATACTCGTAAACCATTGCCATTTGATATTATGAATAGTATAGGCAGATGTAAGGTCGTAGTTAACAAAGTCGTTAAATGTACCATCCGACCAATATTGGCTCAACAAGCCATTCCACCTGCTGAATAAATACAAAGCAAAAAAAAGTAAATGAACAACTATTAATAAATTAATGTTCGTGCTTGAACCTGTTGGCAATTCAAAAAAATTTTCAGGTTTAGCAGATTTTGATTGTCGTGCGATGTTACTATTGTAAATTTTCATAATAAATGGCTTACAACCAACAAGCCGTATTTAAAAATAAATAGACATTACAAGCCAGCACCAATATTAATCAACTATAAATCAAATATTTAGTTAAGTAAAATATCTGAAGTTTTAGTTTCTTTGGCCATCTCAAAAGTGTTGACAAAATCCACAAAATGGTGAAAATTTCCATAAACGCACCAGTGCCCAGGGCTACTATTATTTATTACATGAAAAACTTAAAACAAACTATTGACAAAGTAAAGGCGCTCAGTCATACATCAAGCAAGCTTTCTGCGCTTTTTTTCTTTGATGATCAGCCCCAGTTCCCGGCTAGTTTGCCCGGCAATAGAAGTATTTTCCTGGGCCCTTCTAAATAAATAAGGCATCACTGCTTTTATCGGTCCATAAGGTACGTATTTAGCCACATTATAACCTGCATCAGAAAGATTAAAACTGAGGTTGTCACTCATACCCAGCAGTTGAGCAAAATAAACATGCGGATGGTCATGGCTGATGTCATTTTCATCAAGAAGATGCGCAAGCAGGGCAGAACTACTTTCATTATGGGTACCACAAACAAAAGCAATTTCAGAAATGTGCTTAACGCAATATCTTAAAGATTCGTCATAATCTCTGTCAGAAGCCGCTTTGGTAGGCTGAATGGGAGATACATAGCCCATTTCATCAGCTCTCTTTCTCTCCTTTTCCATATAAGCACCCCTGACCATTTTCACACCAAGAATAAACCCTTCCGCCCTTGCCGTTTCATGATCAGCAATCATACTTACAAGCTTATCATGACGGTACATTTGATAAGTATTATATACAATGGCAGACCTCTTATTAAACTTACGCATCATATCCATGGCAAGAAAGTCGATAGTATCTTGTATCCAGGTCTCTTCCGCATCTATCATAATAGGGACATTTTTTTCATATGCGATCCCGCAGATCCTTTCACAACGCTGTTTCACCTTATCAAATTCCAATCGCTCACTTTCCGACAATACCTGCCCGGCATCCAGCTTTTCAAGCAATCCAAACCGGCCGATGCCGGTTACCTTAAAAACAGTTATCGGCACCTTGGGATCACCCTGTGCCCTATGAATCGTCCGGATAATTTCCTCACAGGTTTCATCAAATACAGGTTCTTCCTCCTCTCCTTCTACTGAGTAATCGAGAATAGTGCCGACCTTACCTGTATAAAGCTGCCTGATGGTCCCTTCGCATTCTGAAATGGTTTCCCCCCCACAGAAATGCTTAAAAATAGTCGCCTTGATGATCCCTTTTACCGGCAGTCCGATACTAAGAAAAAAATTAGTAACAGGAGGACCTATTTTGGTTAAGAAATTACTGCTTATTATTTTAAAAAGCCAGTATGCACTATTCAATTCGGCGTTGGACTTACTGCGAAAAGCAACTTCAGTATCATTAAAATTTAATACATTTTTTGTGGAAGGTTCCATTTATGAAAGTTAGTTGATCAATATGGCCGTAAAAATATGAAATCCAGTGTTATGGTGTAGTAAAACACCTCATAAATTATGTAAGTTTGCTGTGTCATGATACAATTTAAACTTGAAGGTGATTTCATTCCGCTCATTCAGCTCCTCAAAGCGACCGGACTCGTACAAAGTGGTGGAGAAGCCCAAACCGTGGTCGAAGATGGCCTGGTAAAGTACAATGGAAAAACAGACTACCGCAAACGCCTGAAAGTCCGTGCCGGGGACGTAATCGATTTTATGAGCCAAAAAATAACAGTAATTTAATGAACAAAATAGATAGTGCCGGGCACAGTATTTACTTTGAAACCAGGCTCGCGTTTTTAGCTGAAATTATCGCATCAGAAAAGTACAGCAAGGTCTTTGTATTTACCGATGGGAATACATCAGCATTGTGCTTGCCTGTATTTCAGCAGATGCTGGGTGATTATACAGGATTCGATCTCATAGAAACAGACCCGGGAGAAGAAAATAAAAGTATAGATTTTTGTATAGGGATATGGAAAACCTTACTTGATTTTGAAGCCGATCGCAAATGCCTGATGATTAATCTCGGCGGAGGAGTAGTAACGGATATGGGCGGCTTTGCAGCGTCCACCTACAAGCGGGGCATTGATTTCATCAACATTCCTACCACACTGTTATCTCAGGTAGACGCTTCAGTAGGGGGGAAAACAGGTATTGACATTGACAATGTGAAGAATATGGTGGGCACCTTTGCACTCCCCCAAGCAGTATTCATAGAAGCGGAGTTTCTAAAGACATTACCTAAACGGGAATTACTGTCAGGATTTGCTGAAATGATCAAACACGGATTAATTATGGATAAGGCCTATTATCAGGACCTGAAACAGTCAGATTATGAAGCCCTGGATACCCGGCATATTTACCGTTCAGTGGAGATCAAAAACGAAGTAGTAACCGAGGACCCACAGGAAAAAGGACTTCGAAAAATTCTGAACTTTGGCCATACGATCGGGCATGCAATTGAAACCCACTCCCTTCTGAATGATGAAAAACCGTTAACCCACGGAGAAGCAATTGCAATAGGCATGATCTGTGAAGCGTATCTGTCCTTTAAAAACCATACGCTGGCAAAAGAAGAACTAACAGACATCTGTGATTACATCCTGGCCCTTTATCCTGAATATGAGCTAAAAAAGAATAGCTTTGACCAATTAATAGAGTTTATGCAAAGTGATAAAAAAAATGAAGGAGGGCAAATTATGTTTTCCCTGTTGCACAGTATTGGCTCCTGCGATTATAACCGCAGTGTTTCCGTCAATGCCATTTTCGAAAGTTTGGAATATTACAATGGCCTTCCTAAATAAAGCAACAGAGAGGCCTGTCTTTCAAAGTAATTGAATCAATTTGTTATTTTTTCAAATAATTATTGACAAATTAAATTTTGTTAGTACATTTGGCGAAACAACAAGGAAATGCAAAATATAACTACATATTGGTTTGGTTACTTTTACTACTTTAGTAAGAGCCGGGACTAATATGCAATGATATCAACCAGATAAATGTATACAAAAAGTCCCGGCCCAACGCCGGGACTTTTTTGTTAGAAGGAAATTAAGCATAACGCAGGGCAAAGAAAAAAACAAGATGAAGAAAAAAACAAGGGTAGCAATTCAGGGTATCAAGGCCTCCTTTCATGAAGAGGCTGCATTTAAATACTTTGGAAAAGATATTCTTACTATAGAATGCAGTTCTTTCAAAGAAACCTGTGAATCACTGGACAAGGAGGAAGCCGACTATGTGGTCATGGCAATAGAAAATTCAATCGCCGGCAGCCTGCTTCCAAACTATACCCTGATCCGGGAATACAATTTCGCAGTAGTCGGTGAAGTATATCTCCCTATCCAGTTGCATTTAATGGCATTGCCGGGAGTGAAATTTGAAGACGTGAAATTTGCCACCTCCCATCCCATTGCCATCCGGCAGTGCGTAGACTTCTTTTATGATTATCCCCATATCCAGGTCATTGAAGGGAGCGATACTGCAGCCTGTGCAAAAAAGATTAAGGATGAACAGCTGACAGACACCGTTGCCATTGCAAATACGCTTGCTGCTGAACTTTACGGGCTCAACATCATTGAAAGAAGAATAGAATCCAATAAAAAGAATTTTACACGCTTTCTGATCCTTACCAGAGACAGATCAGCAGAGATTGACAACATCAACAAAGCCTCTATCTGCTTCCAGATTGGAAACCATGTAGGAGCGCTGGCCAAGGTGCTGAATATTTTCGCAGAACAACAGGTAAACCTGACTAAAATCCAAAGTATGCCTGTACTAGGCAAACGCAACGAGTATTATTTCTATGTTGACATGGAATGGAAAAATATGGAAGCATATGATAAAGCCATCCGTCAGGCATTGAAATATACCGTAAACTTTAACATTATGGGAGAATACCAGAAAAACGACAAAGTCTGAGCACTTCCCGGTAAAATATTAACACATTATCAAACCCCAACAAAATGAAATTACAGTTAAACATCCAGCCACTAAATACCTGGCTAAACACCAACAACGAACCATTGATCATCTCCGGTCCATGCAGTGCAGAAACAGAAGAACAATTGCTGACCACAGCACACCTGCTGGCAGCAACCGGTAAAGTATCGGTACTCAGGGCCGGGATATGGAAACCACGCACACGTCCAGGAGAATTTGAAGGAATCGGTAGTATTGGCCTGGAATGGCTCAAAAGAGCCAAAGCAGAAACAGGACTGCCCACAGCAGTAGAAGTTGCCAATGCGAAACACGTAGAAGAAGCGCTGGCAGCAGGCGTAGACATTCTCTGGATCGGTGCGCGCTCAACCGTAAATCCTTTCACTGTCCAGGAAATTGCAGATGCACTAAAAGGCGTAGATATACCAGTTCTCGTAAAAAATCCTGTAAATCCAGATCTTCAGCTATGGGCCGGAGCGCTGGAACGGATCAACCGCGCAGGCATTACAAAACTTGGTGCAATTCACCGGGGCTTCTCCTCATTTGAAAAAAGCTCGTTCCGTAACGAGCCCATGTGGGAACTTGCCATCCAGTTAAAAACCCTTCTCCCCGAACTCCCGATCATCAATGACCCAAGCCATATCTGCGGTAACAGGGAACTGATCCCTTATATCGCGCAGAAAGCACTCGACCTTGACATGCAAGGCTTAATGATCGAATCACATGTAGACCCTTCAGTTGCATGGACAGATGCTAAACAACAAGTAACCCCTGCTGCATTAGCAGAACTTGCAGAACGGTTGACTGTCCGTGAACCTGAATCAAAGAACGAAGCATTTACAGATCATCTGGCAGAATTGCGCAAGCAAATCGATAAAATAGACGACATTCTCCTGCAAAAACTGGGTGAACGTATGGCGATTGTGGGCAAGATCGGGGAATTTAAGCGAGACAACCAGGTAACCATTTTACAGGTGAACCGCTGGGATTCCATCTTAAAAAAAGGAATCTCTTTTGCCAAAGCCCTTAAACTGGACCTGAACTTCACAGAAAAATTCCTTGAGCTTGTCCACGGCGAATCCATCAGGAAACAAACTGAAATTATGAACGCTGGCAAAGCTGAAAAAGGAATCGCAGCCGAAGCACATACTGAAGTTAAATCCTAATGAGCAAAGACGCGCTTATTTCCTTTAGCGGGAACAAAGAGATTTCTACAGAGATAGCACTTACAGGCTCTAAAAGTGAGTGCAACAGAGCGCTGATCATCAGCTCCTTAAGCAAACAACTTGTCAAAGTTGCAAATATGTCTAATGCGGCCGATACTGTGACGTTAAATGGCATACTTGAAAACATCTTACAGAATAACCCACATCAGCAGACCGTTGATGTGGGGCCTGCAGGAACTGCAATGCGCTTTCTGACAGCCTATCTATCTGTACAAACAGGCCAATTTTTACTGACCGGGACAGAAAGGATGAAACAACGTCCCATAGAAATTTTAGCTGAAGCGCTCAAGACCATCGGAGCAGATGTTACTTATGCAGAAAAAGAAGGTTTTCCCCCTTTGCTGATCAATGGACCATTGACACAAAATACAAGCAACATAAAAATTAAAGGAGACATCAGCAGTCAGTACATTTCTGCACTGCTGATGATCGCCCCAGTCCTGCCACAGGGCCTTACTCTGGAAATTATAGGTGAGCTTACTTCCCTTCCCTATATCAAGATGACACTTGACATGCTGGAGGCGGCAGGTATTAAATATACCTGGCAAGGCCAGCAAATCAACATCCCATCTCAATCATTTGCAGCTGCGACACTGACTGTTGAACCCGATTGGAGTGCTGCGTCTTACTGGTATAGCATAACGGCCCTGGCAGAAAAAGCAACAATCAGTCTACCGTATCTGAAAAACAAAAGCTTACAGGGAGACAGCCATATCCGCGAGATCATGACAGCCTTTGGCGTACAAACAACAGAAAAGGACAACGGCATCTGTATAAAATCTGCACCTAAGAATTTCAGCAATACAATCCTCGACCTGAAAGATTGCCCGGACCTTGCACAGACCATCATCGTATGCGCGGCAGCATTAAAGAAAAATCTGGCATTTACAGGTTTGGAAACACTAAAGATCAAGGAAACTGACCGGGTCCTGGCCTTGCAAAATGAACTCGCTAAACTAGGTGTAACACTAACAGAAAACAACCTGATTTACACCCTGAATTGTGACGGGCTGCATTTTCCGGAACGGGTAAGCTTCAAAACTTATGAAGATCATCGCATGGCCATGGCCTTTGCACCCCTTAGCTTACTCATAAAAGAAGTAGTACTTGAAGAAATGGACGTAGTTGAGAAATCCTATCCAGCATTTTGGAAAGATCTGCAAAAAGCAGGATTCACCGTAGAAGAAATATAATTGAACTTGAAATACTAACAATTCAAAAATGGCAGGCAATACATTCGGACAATTATTTCGCATCACTACCTTTGGCGAGTCGCATGGTATGGCTATCGGTGTAATCCTGGACGGATGTCCGGCACAACTACCCATTGATGCCGGATTCATTCAATCAGAACTGGATAAACGCAGACCGGGACAATCAAAGATAACCACACAACGCAAAGAAAATGATACCGTACAAATCCTTTCAGGTACATTTGAAGGAAAAAGCACCGGTACACCGATCGCCATGCTGATACCCAATGAGGACCAGCGGAGCAAAGACTACAATCACAATACAGATGTATACAGGCCTTCACATGCAGATTACACCTATGATGTCAAATATGGCATCAGGGACCACCGGGGAGGGGGCAGGTCATCAGCAAGGGAAACAGCAGCAAGGGTAGCCGCAGGAGCAGTAGCAAAGCTACTGCTGAAGCATCATGGAATAGAAGTGTTCGCACACGTTTCTTCTGTGGGCAAGATACAGGCGCCAAACCTGCCAAATGACCATATAGATAAATTACTGGCGACCCGGGAGGCAAACATCGTACGTTGCGCCGATCCTGCGACCGCACATCAAATGATTGACTTTATTGATGGCATCCGTAAAGAGGGGGATACAGTTGGAGGAAAGATCAGCTGCATTGTAAAAAACTGTCCTGCAGGTCTTGGAGATCCGGTATTCGATAAGCTCCATGCTGATCTGGGAAAATCCATGCTGAGCATCAATGCCGTCCATGGATTTGAATATGGGTCGGGCTTTGCGGGAAGTGAGATGAAAGGCTCTGATCACAATGATCTCTTTCTAGCCACAGAAGCCGGTCCAAAAACGCGCACTAATTTTTCAGGAGGCATTCAAGGAGGCATTTCCAATGGTATGGAAATCAATTTTACTGTTGCTTTTAAACCTGTAGCCACCATTATGCACAACCAGCAAACGATCAATGCAGCTGGCGAAACAGCAGAGATCAAGGGAAAAGGAAGACACGACCCCTGCGTAGTACCCCGTGCAGTCGTCATCGTGGAAGCAATGGCAGCGCTTGTACTTGCAGATCACCTGCTCAGAAATAAGATCAGCAGGCTCCAATAATCACAAACACAAAAAAGCGAATATCAGATCAAACCTGATAAAAATCCCTGTCCAATTGAGCAGGGATTTTTTTATAATTGGAATCAGCTTTACGAAAACCGGCTTTAGTAAAGCGCCGGAAATTTAACAGCATTATGGTCATGCATCATTTGATAAACCGTTTCCACCACATCATCAACAGAAGGCTTGCTGAAATAATCCCCATCAGATCCATAAGGGGGTCTGTGCGCCTTTGCAGTGAGTGTTCGTGGCTGTCCATCCAGAGAATAATATCCTTTTTGTTCCTCAAGCACCTGCTGTAAGATAAAAGCAGCGCCCCCGCCAGGAACATCTTCATCAACAACCAGCAACCTATTGGTCTTGGATAGAGACTGTGCACACAATCGCCCTGTATCAAAAGGCAACAATGTCTGGGGGTCCAGGATCTCCACTGAAATTCCCATTTGCTCCAGCTCCTGGGCAGCTTCTTCAACAATCCTCAACGTAGATCCGTAAGATATCACAGTGATGTCAGACCCTGTCCTGATCAGCTCGGCCTTGCCAAGCGGCACGGTGAATTCACCGACATTTTCAGGCAACTTTTCTTTTAAACGATACCCGTTCAGACATTCGATCAGCAAAGCAGGCTCATCAGACCTGAACAATGTATTGTACATGCCTGCGGCCTGAGTCATATTACGGGGGACGCAAATGTGCAGGCCCCTCAATGAACCAAGTATCATAGACATGGGAGAACCCGAATGCCAGATCCCTTCCAGCCGGTGTCCCCTGGTCCTGATGATCAGAGGTGCTTTTTGCCCTGCTTTCGTCCGGTAAGACAAACTGGCAAGATCATCACTCAGTACATTTAAAGCATACAATAAATAATCCAGATACTGAATCTCAGCAATCGGTTTAAGGCCACGCATTGCCAGACCTATCCCCTGTCCCACGATCGTCATTTCCCTGATGCCAGTATCCGAGATCCTCAATTCCCCGTATTTCGCCTGCAATCCTGCAAAACCCTGGTTCACATCACCAATAGCCCCCAGGTCTTCACCAAACGCCACCAACCGCATATCCCGGGAAAAATTAGCATCAAAACAGGCATTTAAGATTTCCCTTCCATCGACCATTCTGCTGTTATCAGTAAACTCAGGAAAAACCTCGTCTACCAGTAAAGGACTTTCAATACCATCGGTAAAAAGCTTCGAATTGTACCGCTCTTCATTGAGCCCCGTCTGCTGCTCATACCATTTTATTAAAGACGCCCTTTCAGGGCCATTTTTACCGATACTAAGCCTGATCGCTCTTCGCACCGCAGAAACAACATCTTTGCGGGATGCATCCGCCATATTGCCCAACTGAGATATCAATCTTTTTAAAGCCGGGGCATCACCCATAGAACTGACCAGGTCAATGACCGTTTGCTTTTCAGCATTTATGTCAGCTAAAAACTCATTCCAGGCCTCTTTTTGGGTATCCCTTACAAATTGTCTGGCCCTGTTTTCAAGCGCATCGATCTCCTCTTCCGTGATAATTGCCGATTCGATCATCCACTTGCGCATCTGAACAATACAATCATACTCTTTCTCCCATTCCAGTCTTGATCTTTCCTTATAGCGCTCATGAGAACCAGAAGTAGAATGACCCTGTGGCTGGGTTACCTCAGTCACATGGATCATTACAGGGACATGTTCGTTTCTGCACACATCAATGGCCCGCTGATAAGTTTCACAAAGTGCAGGATAATCCCATCCCCTGACCTTAAATATTTCATATCCTGCAACAGTTTCATCCCTTTGCAGGCCTTTCAGTATTTCAGATATATCCTCTTTGGTTGTCTGATATTTAGCCGGGACAGATATACCATAAGCATCATCCCAGATAGAAATGGCCATAGGGATCTGGAGCACCCCGGCCGCATTTACTGCTTCAAAAAAAACACCTTCAGAAGTAGAAGCATTGCCGATCGTACCAAAGGCGACCTCATTGCCGCTGACAGAAAACTGTTTAAGATCAACAAGCTCAGGATTTTGTCTGTACAATTTAGAAGCATAGGCCAGTCCGACCAACCGGGCCATCTGTCCACCTGTTGTGGAGATGTCAGAAGAACAATTCTTGATCTCGGTCAGGTCCTTCCAGCTCCCGTCATCATTGAGAGACCTGGTAGCAAAGTGGCAATTCATCTGCCTGCCTGCCGATGCAGGATCAGCCTCTACACTGGGATGAGCATAAAGCTGCGCAAAAAATTCCTTGAGGGTACAGATTCCGGCAGCAAAAGCAAAAGTCTGGTCACGGTAATACCCTGCACGCCAGTCACCATTCTTAAATGCCTTTGCCATAGCGATCTGCGGCACTTCCTTACCATCACCAAAGATACCAAATTTCGCCTTTCCGGTCAGTACCTCCTTGCGGCCAAGTAAGCTGGCCTGCCTGCTTTCATAAGCGATCTTATAATCATTGATCACTATCGTTTTAAAATCTTCAAAACTTAGTTCAGAGGTATCGATTGGATTAGTGGTGAGTTTTATATCTGGCATCATAAGCAAACCGGTATATGGCAAAGATAAGTAAAATCTAAAGTACGTCTAAACTACGAACCGTAATTTATATGTTGGAATACTTTTTGAATTACCGCATAAAACATTAAATTTGTTTAATAAACTCATATAATATGAAAAAGTTATTGTTGTTATTTACATTGATCCTTGGAATAAGTATTGCGGCAAACGCCCAGGCCAAGCCAGCTGAATTCAAATTTGACAAGGAAACATATGACTTTGGGATGATCCCTGCAAACAAACCGGCTGTTATTGACTTTAAATTCACAAATATTGGTGATGAACCTTTGATCATCAGCAAAGTAGAGACATCCTGCGGATGCACCGTACCGGAATACACCCAAACACCGGTAAAAAAAGGAGGAAGCGGGATCATTAAAGTAACTTACAATCCTACCACCACATTTCCGTTCAACAAATCCATTACCATTCTTTCTAATGCAAAGACAACGACAAAAGTACTTTACATCAAAGGAAATGTGCCTCCAACAGCTACCAAATAGATCCAGCAAAGATATTTTTAATAAAAACCTCGTTAATTGACGAGGTTTTTTACTTTTGCCACATGCTAACTATTTCAGAGAAAGGGGTCCGGATGCCTGCCTCCCCTATAAGAAAACTAACGCCTTATGCTGACCAGGCCAAAGCTGACGGCAAAAAAGTTTACCACCTTAACATAGGCCAGCCGGATATTAAAACTCCTGAGGGGATGCTCAATGCTATCCGGAATATCGATTTTGACGTCTGGGCCTATACTCCTTCAGAAGGAACCTTAAGTTACCGCAGCAAACTGACAGAGTATTACAACAAGCTGGGATATAACATTCAACCTTCAGACATATTGGTTACTGTCGGCGGTTCAGAAGCGCTGACCATTGCATTGCAGACCTGTATCAATGAAGAAGACGAGGTCATCATTCCCGAGCCCTTTTACGCAAACTACAATGCATTTGCCTGCATGGGCAATATCCGTGTAAAACCCATACTTTCAACTATTGATGACGGCTTTGCACTTCCCCCAATAGCTGAATTTGAAAAAGTGATCACAGCAAAAACCAGGGCCATACTTATTTGCAGTCCAAACAACCCA
>Ga0222419_100620_pt1 | contig 25291 bp, 20 predicted proteins | sample 1B20Ametagenome_FD_182474 | JGI IMG/M metagenome (GOLD analysis project Ga0222419, IMG submission 182474) | Enriched microbial communities from leaf-cutter ant dump, University of Wisconsin, Madison, United States - 1B20A (version 2) | ecosystem: Environmental > Terrestrial > Nest > Insects nest... | reverse complement strand
TGCAGAATCCGGCCATTAAAAAAGCAGGCATTGCCGGTAACCCGATCGGTAACAACAACCTGGGCAGCAGCGGTTATTTCTTTGAAACAGCCAAAGGTTTTACCAATTCCAATATTGCACAGCAACTCATGATAGATGAAGATTTTCTGCCAACTATGGGTACCGGCATTGTGCAGGGACGTAACTTCTCCAGTTTGAATCCTTCAGACAGGGAAAAATCGGCCCTGATCAATGAAACCATGATGCGTGAACTCGGTTATAGAAATCCCATCGGGAAACGCGTCCGATCGGCAGGCACAGGAGAAGAACGTACCATCATAGGCGTGGTAAAAGACTTCCACACTTATTCTTTGCAGCATAAACTACAGGGCATGCTGCTGGTCATGCCCTTTAAGACAGAGGACCAGGACAACCTTTATGTCAAAATTGACCCCTCACAAGCCAAAGCAGCATTGGATTGGATCACAACCGTATATGCCCGTTTTGACAAAGCCAATAAACCCGAATTCCGGTTTTTGGATGAAAATTTCGCTGCACAGTACCAGTCTGAAGCAAGACAGCAAAAGCTGCTCCTTATTTTTACAGTACTGGCCATTTCCATTGCATTGCTCGGCCTGTACGGGCTGTCAACTTTTATCACCAGCCAGCGCACCAAGGAGATTGCAGTGAGGCGTGTACTCGGCTCATCTACCTGGGGCATCGTCCGGCTGCTCAACAGCAGTTTTCTGAAGATCGCAATAGCGTCGAGCATTATTTCCTGGCCATTGGCCTATATATTATGCAACAAGTGGCTGCAGGATTTTGCCTACCACATCCAACTGCCGTTGCTGCCATTCCTGTTTTCCAGTTTGTTCTGTCTGCTCATTGTCCTGGCCACAGTCAGTTACCGGACGCTAAAAGCAGCAAAAGCCAATCCTGTAGACGCACTTAAATATGAATAATTAAAACAACCTGTTATGATCGAACTTAAAGACATTGAAAAATTCTATGCCAATAAAGGCGTAAAAAGTTATATCCTGCGCCATGTAAGCACCAGCATCCGTCAAGGTGAATTTGTTTCCATTATGGGTCCCTCAGGTGCCGGGAAATCTACGTTACTCAATATCCTGGGCATGCTGGAAGAACCGACCTATGGGCAATATACTTTCATGGGTGAGGATGTCACCGCCCTCAACGAACGCAAACGCATCGAACTGTACCGCAACCACATCGGCTTTGTCTTCCAGGCCTATCACCTGATCGACGAAATGACCGTAGCCGAAAACATAGAAGCTCCTTTGCTGTATAAAAAGGTAGGGGGAGCAGAGCGCAAAAGCAGGGTAGCAGATATACTGGACCGTTTCAATATGGTCGCCAAAAAGGACCTTTTCCCCAACCAGCTGTCCGGCGGGCAGCAACAGTTGGTGGGGATCGCGCGTGCGCTGGTCGCACAGCCCTCGCTCATCCTGGCTGATGAACCGACCGGAAACCTGCAATCCGTTCAGGCATTGCAGATCATGGAACTTTTTAAAAAGCTGAATGAGGAGGAGGGCATCACGATCATACAGGTAACACATTCGGAGGTCAATGCCAATTACGGCAGCAGGATCCTGCACCTGGTAGACGGGGTGATCAAAGAAGATGTCGATGTTCAGGCTCAATCTTAAAGTTGCATTCAGAAACCTTGTCAAGAACAAGGTCTATACCCTGATCAACGTCGGCGGTCTGGCCATAGGTCTGACCGCATTTGTATTGTTGCTGCTGTATATCAATCATGAAAACAGCTATGACAAATGGGATCCGGAACTGGAAAAGGTTTATCAGGTACGGGTTTTGAAAAATGAAAACAGCCCTGACAACCAGCCTTACTGGATGGAACGGAATGACTCCAGGATCGCAGCCTTGCTCAGATTGCATGTTCCTCAGTTAAAATACGTAACCAAGGTCAGTGGGCAGAACAAGCAAGGGTACTCACTGAAAGTAAACCAGCAAGAAGCAGTCATGGTAAAAGGTGTCCGCAATGCCGATTCCCTGTTCTTCCGGGTTTTTCCGTACCAATTCCTGCAAGGTGACAAGACCAGAGCATTGAGCGGACCCAATTCGATCGTCTTAAAAAAACACACCGCCGAACTCCTGTTCGGAAAGAAAGAAGCAATCGGTAAATCCCTCTCGGTAAAAAGATACAAGGACGATCCCGGGACGGTTTATACAGTTACCGGGATTATTGCAGATGTAAATACGCCCGAAAGCCTGGATTTTACCGCCATTACCCATGATGGGAAAATGGAAAATGATCCTGAAAACAGACTGAGCATTACACCCTGCATGCTTTATGCTGTTGCTGAGGGCTCCCTGGATACACTGGCAATCAATGAGATTATCAGCAAAAGGTACCAGGAACACAAAGACCTGCTCTTTTCATTTATGGATTATGCAAAGTCGGATCTGAAAGTTATTCCGTTGACCGATGTGCACGGAAACCCGCCGCTGGAGAAAAGCTGGGCAGATAAGATCAGACCGGTCGTAGCCTTGTCCATATTCCTGCTGCTCATCTCCATCATCAACTTTGTCAACCTGGCTACTGTGCAATCGGTGCAAAGGGCAAAAGAAGTAGGCATAAAGAAAGTGCTGGGCAGTTATAAAAAGCAGCTGATCGGACAATTCTTGATGGAAGCGGCCATACAGAGCTTTACCGCTTTACTGATCTGTACCGTATTGGTCGAACTGCTGCTGCCGGTATTTGGTTCGCATTTTCATGCTGCACTTAGTTTCTGGACAAGCAGCTCTCTGGGCGCCATTCTCGTTCAGCTGACAGGGATCTTTGTGCTGGTCACCATTGCTGCAGGGCTGTATCCGGCCTGGGTATTGTCAGGATACAATCCGGTTTCCGTATTAAAAGGCAATTATGAACACGGCCTCAGGGGGGTATCCCTGCGCAACGGGCTGATCATCGCACAGTTCATCATCGCCGTTACGTTCATGATCACGATAGGGGTGATGCAGCTGCAAAGCCGTTACCTGACACATAAAAATCTGGGCTTTGACCGCAGTCACCTCATCAATATCTCTTCCTACTGGAACGGTACGTTTGCCGAAAGGGTCCGCAAAATACCTGGAGTGGAATATGTAGCCACGACCACCCAGATGATGGGAAACAATGGCAATGAGTTTGTAAAAGTGAAATACAAAGGCAGGGAAATAGAAATGAACCATGTGATGACATCCGTTGACGCGCTGGTCGCACTGGATGTACAGCTTAAAAGCGGCAGGCTCTTCTCCAAAGAATATGCTCAGGACAGCATCAACACCCTCATCTTAAATGAATCGGCAGCAAAGCTGCTGGGAAAAGACCTCATCGGAAAGTTTGTGGATATTTACATTTCCGGTGGCACCTATCAGTTCCAGATCGTAGGTGTCATCAAAGACTATCATAGTGAAGGATTTGACAGGGCGATACTGCCGACCACCTACAAAGCAAACTACCTGGGCAGCATGATGTTTTTTGATACCATACTGGTACGTTTCAGCACTGACCATTATCAGTCCATTATTAAGGCAATAGAAGCAGAATGGAACAGGCTCTATCCCGACTGGCCTATGGCCTATACCTCTGGTGAAGAAGCTTTCCATGAGCAGATGGACGCCAGCAACAGCCTCATGGAGCTGACCTTGCTTTTCAGTGTGATCTCCATAGTACTTTCCCTGCTCGGATTGTTTGCCCTTTCTGCTTTTGTTGCGAAAAGACGAACCCGGGAGATCGCGGTCCGCAAAGTGCTCGGTGCATCAGACCTTCAGATCATCAGTATGCTGAACCGCGCTTTCCTGCTATTGGTCGCCATCGCCAACCTGCTCAGCTGGCCGCTGGCTTATGTCCTCACAGCAAAATGGCTGCAAGGCTTTGCCTACAGGATAGAAATGCCTGTTGCGCCGTTCGTTGCCGCCACACTGATCTCGCTGGTCATAGCCCTGATCACGGTCAGCATCCAGGCCCGGAGAGCGGCCGCCACCAATCCGGTCGATGCACTGAAATATGAATAAATAACGTTGTCTGTAAACAAGCGCTTATCTTTGCAGTATGGAGCGCAGCTTTACAGACCAGCTTGGCCGGCAGATCAGCATTAGCTATCCGCCCCGGAGGATCGTTTCCCTCGTTCCTTCACAAACCGAGTTGCTCTTTGAGCTTGGTCTGGACACGGAAGTGATCGGCCTCACCAGATTCTGTATCCATCCGATCGCACAATTTGCAGGCCGAATTAAGGTAGGCGGCACAAAGAAGCTGAACCTGGACCTCATCAGAAGCTTGCAGCCAGACCTGATCATCGGCAATAAAGAAGAAAACCAGCAGGAACAGATCGAAACATTGATGGAAGAATTTCCGGTCTGGATGAGTGATATTGAGACATTGGAAGAGGCGAGAACCATGATCGCACAGGTAGGGGCGCTGGTAGACCGGGAACCTGAAGCAGCCTATCTTAATCACCTCATCCATGCCGGTTTTACTGATCTTCAGGCACTTGCAGCGCAAAACCGGCTTGATAAAAGCATAGCATATCTGATCTGGAAAGATCCTTATATGGCAGCCGGGCAGCAGACTTTTATCAATCATATCCTGGGACTGAACGGATTGAGCAATGTGGTCAGGAAAGGCCGGTACCCTGAGATAACAACAGAAGAGCTTATCGAAATGCAGCCTGAGCTGGTCTTTTTATCTTCTGAACCTTACCCCTTTAAAGAAAAGCACCTGGAAGAAATACAGCGTATTCTTCCAGGTGCAAAAATTATGCTGGTAGACGGAGAAATGTTCTCCTGGTACGGCAGCAGGCTGGTCAAAGCGGTACAATATCTGTTCCAGCTGCAAAAAGCGCTGTACTAGACCCCGTTATCCAGGTTATTTCAGTAAAGTGACCTCTACGCGCCTGTTCTTCAACCTGCCTTCTTTAGTTTTATTGGTGTCTACTGGTTCATTGGCGCCCTTTCCGGCAGTTTTGATCCGGCTGTCTTCAATGCCCAATCCAACAAGATAAGTCTTCACTGATACTGCACGCTTTTCAGAAAGCCAGACATTGTATTCAGGAGTACCGGTCGCATCGGTATGCCCATCTATCTGTATCTTACGGCTGCTGTCCTTGGATTTCAATATTTTGGCCACATCTTCCAATTTGCTTTTGGCCGCAGGGGTCAGGTAAGAAGAATTGGTAGGGAACAATATTTCAGAACTGAAAGTGAATTTGATCCCGTTCTCCGTGCGTTCCACTTCTTCGTTGGGAAGCTCTTTTTTGATCTTGTCCAGTTCCTCATCACCTGAAGATTTTTCAACCGGTGCAGGATCAGGTTTTGCAGCTATCTTTTTGGTCTTGCAGGAAAAGGTAAAGCTTGCTAAAAGTGCTAAAATTAAAAAAGTTCTTTGTGTCATTTTAGGTAATCTATGGTTCATTGTATGTTATTTCAGTTCTTCAATAGCCTGGTCAATATACGCAATTGCTTCAGCATCATTTTGCTTGGGGCCTTTCAGCTGTGTCAGAAGCCTGGATACAAAGTCATTGATGCCTTGTTTTTTGTACTTCAACCCCAGTTCCTTAGTTCTGTCCACTGCTTTTTTGAGCGTAGCGGGATCATCTGTTTTAAGGGTCATTGCTAGATAGGCAGGAACAAGGCTTACCTGTTCCTGGGCGCCAAGTTCTGCATACCCGGCATCTACAAACGGGAACTCAGCAGCAGAACCATAGCGGGCGTATATATTGATGATTGCGCCCGTCAATTGCTTTTTGTGGTCCTTTTCCAGTTTCCTGGCAGCAGCCAGTGCTTCCGGGCCCTGCTGGTTGCCAAGACCCAGCAGAGCAGCACCCTGTACCGCATAAGACTGGCTTTCCAGCGCTTTTCTGAACAAAGGAAGATCTGCCGGATCCTTTCTCACATTCAACAATTGAATGGCCTGGGCTTGTACGAGTGTGTTTGGATCGGAAGCGGCCATTTTCTCTATAACCGGTATAGCGGTTTTCATCAGGTCTGCATTATCCAGGTCCAGAGAATCCAATGCCTGCATTCTTAAATCATAATATTTATCTGAAAGCGCATTCAGGAGCAGTTTACTGCCTTCCGCATCTTTTTGATGTGCACCTGCGGCAGCAATGGCCTCCGACCGGTCAACATACAAGGGGGCATGTGCATACTGATAAGCAAATTCAGCAAAAGTTTTGTGGTCTTCTTTTTCCCAGAGGGTCACCTTGTCGGCGTCGACATTGACCAGTTCCGGCTTGCTGTCAACCACAAATGAAAAGGTTTGTTCTGTTTCCTTAATGGTTACCTGATGGCGCTTTTTCACTCCACCGGTATAAATATCTATCGCGAGTGGCAGGATAAAAGGAGCACCGCCCTGAGTTTGCCTTAAGGTTACTTTTTGTGTTTTTGACGCCGCGTCCCAGGCATAATCAATGGTCACCTTTGGATGTCCGGCCGCAAAATACCACTGGTTAAAGAACCAGTTCATGTCCTGTCCGCTGGCATCCTCCATGGCCAGACGCAACTGGTGCGCTTCCCCGTTCTTAAAGGCATTCTGTTTCAGGTAAATATTAAGTCCTTTAAAAAATACCTTGTCGCCCAGGTAATTGCGCATCATGTGCAGGATGCGCCCGCCCTTTTGATAGGAGATGGCATCAAATACCTCTTCCTTGTCGGTATAATGGAAACGTACAAGGTTCTTCAGCGCATTTTCTCCTGAAGACAAATAGCTACCCATGTCCTTATAATTGTGCGCATCGGCAACATCTTTGCCATATTTATGCTCAGCCCAGAGCACTTCGCTGTAATTGGCAAAAGATTCGTTGACAGTCAGGTTGCTCCAGCTTTCGGCAGTTACATAGTCACCGAACCACTGGTGGAAAAGCTCATGTGCAATGGTGCTTTCGGCTTGTCCAAAAGTCTCATCCAGCATTTCCCTGGGTGTGCGCTGTACATAGGCACCGTGCAGGGTAGCAGTGGTATTTTCCATAGCGCCGCTCACATAGTCACGCACGACGATCTGGCTGTATTTATTCCAGGGATAATCGATTCCAAGTGTTTTAGAATAAAAATCGATCATCTCCGGTGTGCTGCCAAAAATCTGTTTCGCATATGGAGCATAGGCAGGCTCCAGGTAATAATTGACCTCTTTATCCTTCCATTTATCCTTATAAATCTTAAAATTGCCGACCGCCATCATAAACAGGTAAGGGGAATGCGGCAGGTCCATTTTCCAGGTGTCGGTGCGCGTGCCGCCCACATTCTTTAACTGGCTGACCAGTTTACCGTTGGACAGCGTAGCGTACTTGGACGGCACGGTCATGCTGATCTCGGCCGTGGTTTTCTGGTTGGGCTTGTCGATGGTAGGAAACCAGGCAGAAGAAGCTTCTGTCTCACCTTGCGTCCAGATCTGTACCGGTTTGTCTTTTACGGCACTGTCAGGATTGATAAAATACAAGCCCTTAGCATCCGTAATGGCTGCGCTGCCTTTTACTTTCAGCTCGTCAGGCTTGGATGTATAGTCAATAAAGATCGTATATTGTTCGCCAGCCGCAAATTTTCTGCCGAGTTGTATCTTTAACTGCTCATCGTCATAAGCATATTTTAAGGTTTGCAGCGTTTTGCCACTGACCAGGGCCACTTTATGGATATCCATACCCTTGGCATCCAGCGTCAGGGAATCTGTCGCATAAGCATAAGGTTTCAATGTGAGCCATTCTTTTCCGTTAAGATACCGCTTCGCATAGTCAAACTTCACATCCAGTTTGGTATGTACCAGCGCATTGATCTTGGTTTCGGTGCCGCGGTATATCTCTGCTGCCGTTGCTTTGGCATCAGTTTTCTGGTCAGTTTGCGCCCATGCCCCCGCGGAAACCAGTGTCAAAAATATCCCGGCAAGAGCCGATTTGTTCAGTAGTTCTTTCATGAAATTGATTAAGCCGGCAATTTAAGCATTCAATCCTATAATGAAAAATAACACCTTTGTATATTGCAAGAAAGAATATGATGACTTATCCGGAAACCAGACAAGAAGACATTCAGGACGATTATTTTGGGACCATAGTAGCAGATCCGTACCGCTGGCTTGAGGACGATCTTTCCGAAGAGACCAAAGCCTGGGTAAAAACCCAGAACCAGGTGACGCAGCAGTACCTTTTGCAGATCCCGTTCCGTGAGGCTATCAGGCAGCGCCTCACCCGGTTAATGGATTATGAACGGTATTCGCAGCCTTTCCGGGAGGGGGCGTATACTTACTTCTATAAGAACAGCGGACTGCAGAACCAAAGTGTGCTTTACCGGCAGAAAGAAGGCCATGAGCCGGAGATTTTCCTGGATCCCAATGGTTTTTCAGCGGACGGTACCATCTCGCTGGCGGGACTTGACTTTTCCAGAGACGGCAGTATGTGTGCTTATCAGTTGTCCAGAGGAGGTTCAGACTGGACTACAGCTACCGTCATCAGAACTGAAGATAAAGCAGTTGTAGGAGAAATCCTGAAAGATATTAAGTTTTCCGGGATCACCTGGCAGGGCAATACCGGGTTCTACTATTGCAGTTATGACAAGCCTGCGGAAGGCAGTGAACTTTCGGGGCTGACCCAGTACCATAAGCTTTATTATCACCAGTTGGGTACAGCCCAAAAGGACGATATACTTGTTTTTGGAGGGGACGCCACACCACGCAGGTATATCAGCGCAAGCCTGACCGAAGATGAACGCTACCTGCTGGTTTCCGCTGCCAACACCACGTCCGGAAATGAGCTTTACCTTAAAGACCTTCATAGTGACCCCACACAGGGTTTCTCAACTATGGTAGGTAACTCTGAACAAACGCATTATGTGATCAGCAATGAAGGCAGCAAATTGTTCCTGTATACCAATCTGGATGCACCAAATGGCCGGGTAGTGGTCGTCGATACTGGCGATCCGGTACCCGCACACTGGAAAGACCTGATCCCGGAAACAGCGGATGTCCTGAACCCCTCTGCCGGTGCAGGGAAGCTCTTTGCCCTGTACACGGTCGATGCGGTCAGCAAGGCATTTCAGTACAGTACCGGGGGTAGTAAGGAATATGAGATCGCTCTCCCCGGTCCGGGCACTGCCATTGGATTCTCCGGTAAAAAAACCGAAGACAGGGTATTTTATACCTTTACCTCTTACCTGTATCCGGCTACCATTTTCAAATACGATCCCGCAACAGGGCTGTCTGAGCGTTACAAAAGCCCTTCGGTCGATTTCGATCCTTCGCAATACGTCTCTGAGCAAGTGTTCTATGCTTCAAAGGACGGGACGAAAGTGCCGATGATCATTACCCGCAAAAAAGAAACACAACTGAACGGCATGAACCCCACCATAATCTATGGTTATGGAGGTTTCAATATCAGCCTGACCCCGGCTTTCAGCACCTCAGTACTGGCTTTGATCGAGCAGGGGGGTATTTATGCTGTTGCCAATCTGAGGGGCGGGGGCGAATATGGAGAAGCCTGGCACCTGGCCGGCACTAAACTGAAAAAACAGAATGTATTTGACGATTTTATCGCAGCGGCCGAATACCTGGTCAAAGAAAGATACACGTCCAGCGATTATCTGGCTATCAGCGGGGGCTCCAATGGTGGTCTGCTCGTAGGTGCAGTGATGGCGCAGCGCCCGGAACTTTTTAGCGTAGCACTTCCTGCGGTCGGCGTTCTGGATATGCTGCGGTACCATAAGTTTACAGCGGGAGCTGGTTGGGCCTATGATTACGGAACTGCAGAAGAGAGCAGGGAAATGTTTGAATACCTGTACCGCTACTCACCGGTACACGCGCTGAAAAAAGGAATTGAATATCCGGCAACCCTAATTACTACAGCGGATCATGACGACAGAGTGGTGCCTGCCCATTCTTTTAAGTTTGCAGCCGTCATCCAGCGGGTACAATCAGGCGATGCCCCGGTACTGATCAGAATCGATACCAATGCAGGGCACGGGGCTGGTAAGCCGACCAGCATGGCCATAGCGGAAGTTGCTGACAAATGGGCTTTTCTGTTCTACAATATGGGTCTGGAGTACAAAGTGTTGACCTAGTTCAGGTGCCCGTTTTCTGTCGCAATAATATCAATGTGCCCGATATTCCGGCGATCAGCGAGGAGATCAGGATTCCGTACTTGGCCTGATCGATCATCACCTGCTCTGAAAAGGCCAGTCCACTGATAAACAACGACATGGTAAAACCGATGCCGCCAAATGCAGCCACACCTGAAATGTGCCTCCAGGTTGCCCTTTCAGGCAGTACACCGAGCCCCGCCCGTACTGTAAGCCAGGAAAAAAGCAGGATCCCTGTAAATTTACCGGCTACTAGCCCAAGGATCACCCCCGCGGATACCGGGTTGAGCACTGCGTCAAGGAAATCTGCACCGATAATAATCCCCGAATTGGCCAGGGCAAATAAAGGCATGATCCCAAAAGCGACCCAGGGATGCAGCGCATGTTCAATCTTCTGAAGCGGTGTTTCTGCCGCAAGACTTAAATTTTTAACATGCTGGATAGTTTTGTGCTGCTGTGGAGTGGTCAAAGTACTGTTGCTCGGTATTTCTCGTTCAAATTCGTATGTCAGGCGTTTCAGGTTGATGGAATATAATTGCTCATCTATTTTGGTTACCGCAGGAATAGTAAAGGCAACCAACACCCCTGCAATAGTGGCATGTACACCGGATAGTAAAAAGCAGGCCCATACTCCTATCCCCAGTAGCAGATAGAAAATGCTGCTCCTGATACCCAGCCTGTTGCCTGCGATCAGGAAGAGCAGAAAAATCCCCGCAATGCCCAAAGCCATAAAGTTTACACTTTCCGTATAGAAAAAAGCTATCACCAGTACTGCGCCAAGATCATCTGCCACGGCCAGGGCTGAAAGAAAGACTTTTACCGAAGCAGGAATATGCCTGCCTGCCATAGATAGCAACGCGAGTGCAAATGCGATATCTGTTGCCATAGGGATTCCCCAACCGTGTTCTCCGGCCTTGCCTTTATTGATCATAAAATAGATCAGGGCAGGGACCAGCATACCGCCCAGCGCGGCACTCATCGGCAATGTGGCTTTCTTCAAACTCGAAAGTTCACCGTCCATAAATTCCCTTTTCAGTTCAAGGCCGATCACAAAAAAGAAAATCGCCATAAGCCCGTCATTGATCCAGATGTGCAGCGGGTGATGGAGTATATGGGTATCAAAGCCTATAGAAAAGTTGATCTCCCACAAATGATGGTAAGACTGAAGGGATATATTTGCCCAGAGGATCGCTATGATCACGCTGATCAGCAGCACGATGCCACTGGTATATTCCAGGTGGATAAACCTGCTTACGGGGGCTATGATCTTATCTATTGGTGATTTTTGGCCGGTGATATCGTCCTTTTGAATCATAATGCTGCAAGATACCATTTTTGTACTTATCTCCTGCAGGATAGCCTCCTGGTTTAAGACTGAAAGTGGATTGGATAAGGATATAGAACAGCGATCTATCCTGGCGGATGTATAGCCGGATTTTGCCTGGCGAGTCTTTCACTTCGTTTATTGGTGAGGTATTTTCTTACGGGAATATCGTAAACGATCATGGCCAGGTATGCTGCGCCAACAAGCAGGATTGTTCCGGTCACAATGATGAACGTGAGTTGCGAAGTGCCTGGCTGGTGATTGGTGTAATAGTTGCCGAACATCCATAATACGGCATAATGAGTCATATACAAAGGATAGGAGATCTTTCCTGAAAAGATGCAAAGCTTTCTTAAACCGGTTTTAATGTAGCTCCGGCGCCTAAAGCGACCAGTAAAGGAAAGTAAAACAGTACGATCAATGGTTCGGATAGCCAGTTCCATTTTGAGGCTGGCGTGATAAAGGCAAGAGACAGCAATATGGCCAGGCCGGAAAATCCCAGCTTGTTTTTGATGATCCAGTTGGAACGGTAGATCAGCAGTCCAGCTAAAAAGGAATACGAGATCCGGGCACTGCCATCCCAGAAGGTTGGGCCGCTCCAGCCGCCCAGTAAATTGCCGGAACGGTATGCAACCACGCAAATCGCCAAAGCAGAGATGACGGTCAGGATGACCAGGTAACTGCGCCTGATGTTATAAAGTACAAGTGCGTAAACGATGTTGGCAATATATTCCCAAAATAAGGACCAGGAGGGGGCGTTGAAGCTGAACAGGTTAAATCCGCGGTCGGCGATGACGGGCAGGGGAATGAGCAGTATGGAGCATAAAAATGTCAGTACGATCTTGCCGGTGCTGTACAATTCAGGGTGACCGCCAAACGGGTCGAACAAAAATGCCAGCAAGCCTAAAACCGATCCTGCGATGACCAGCGGGTGCAGCCTGATGATCCTGGATTTAAAGAACTCCAGGATACCCATTTTTGCGATTCGGTCGTCGTAGGCATATCCGATCACAAACCCGGAAAGGCAGAAGAAGAAATCGACGGCTAAAAAACCATGCCCGATAAAGTTCTGGGAGGGGTCGGTATAAACCCATTCCATGAAATGAAATATGACGACGGCCAGGGCTGCAATGCCCCGTAATCCGTCAAGTATTTCGAAGTGCTGTTTTGTTTGCAGAAGTGCGGTGGTGGTTTTGTTCCTGTTCACGCCCCAAGGTATTTAAAATTCAACATGCAACCAAACAACTTTTTCCCTCAGACTACCCGCCTACGGGCGGTATGAGTGGAAATTAGTGGTTGACCGATGATCTGATTTTACTGTTATTTGTCCTGCGCCGTGACTTGCTAATTTATTTGAAAAAGGGTTTTGAGAAATGAAAACATTCTCTATCTTTGCAGTCCAAAATAAATCCTAACTGCGGAAGTGGCGTAATTGGTAGCCGCACCAGACTTAGGATCTGGCGCTTCACGGCGTGGGGGTTCGAGTCCCTTCTTCCGCACTATTTGTAAAAGCAGCCCATTTGGGCTGCTTTTACGCTAAATGGACAGGTTTTGGACCTAATAGAAAATACTCATTCAGAAAAAAATGAACATTACACAGGAAAAAATTAATGACCTAAATGCAGTTGTAAAAATCAGGATCGCTCCTGAAGATTATGCTGCGAAAGTTGATAAATCTATCAAGGAACAAGCTAAGAAGGCCAATCTTTCGGGGTTCCGAAAAGGTATGGTGCCTGCTTCGCACATTAAAAAGATGTATGGCAGAAGTATTCTGGTGGAGGAGATCAACAACCTGCTGAGCGATACGCTGAACAAGCACCTGACTGATAATAAGGTGGAGATCCTGGGTCAGCCATTGCCTGTAATGGATGACAGCAAAGAATTCAGGTGGGATTTTACTGATGAGTTTGAGTTTGACTATGAATTGGGTCTTGCTCCTGCTATTGATCTTAACATCTCTTCTAAGGATAAATTTACCAGATATGAAGTAAAAGCAGATCCTGAAACACTGGCTTCCAGGATTTCCAATATCCGCAAAAGCTATGGCAAAATGACAAATCCTGAAGTTTCGGCAGAAGGTGACGTGGTTTATGCCGATTTAGCACAACTTGGTGCTGATGGTTCAGTTTTTGAAGGTGGCATTAGCGCAACCGGATCCATCCGTTTGGATCAGGTGACCGATAAAAAGATCTTGAAATCTCTGGTGGGTCTCAAAAAGGATGATGTGGTGGAACTGGATGTTCAGAAGGCGTTTGACAAAAATGAGGGTGTGATCGCCAAATTGCTGAACATCAGTGAGGAGGATGCCAAGGACCTGAAATCTAAGTTTCGGGTTACGGTCAAAAATGTGAACCGCCTGGAAGAGGCTGATCTGAATCAGGAGTTCTTTGATAAATTGTTTGGTGCTGGTGTTGTAACAGATGAGGCTGGTTTTACGGCGAAGATCACTGAAGAGATCGAAGATATGTTTGCCCAGGATGCTGACCGTAAACTGCAGAATGATATGTATACCAAATACATTGATGGTGTGAAGATCGATCTTCCTGATGAGTTCCTGCGCAGGTGGCTGAAGGCTACCAATGAGAAGCTGACCGATGAGGAACTTGCTGAGGGCTATGATGATTTTGCCAAAAACCTTAAGTGGACGCTGATCGAGAACAAACTGATCAAGGACAATAATGTCGAGATCAAGTATGAGGATGTGTTCCAGACTGCCAAGCAGCGTTTGGATGCCCAGTTCAGAATGTACAGTCCTGCTCCGCTCCCTGAGGATCAGCTCGCGCAGTACACTACTACTTTTCTTCAGGAAAAGGATAATGCAAACCGCATTTTTGAGGAGGTGAAGGCCCTTAAAGTGTTTGAACTCATCAAATCTGTTGCGACCATTGAACCAAAAGAGATTACTTATAACAAATTTACAGAGTTAAATTAAGTACTAATGGCCTGTTTCGGCCATTAGTTTTGTTTAAGATTGTTTGTAAGGCGGCCTTGATAAAGGCCGCCTTACCTTTTAAAAGATGTTCAAATTTTACAATCCCACAATAAATTACCAAATTAGTTTTAATTACTTTGGTGATGTGTTGTGGAACGTTTGTTTATACCACGATTAAAATTAAATGATTATGAAAATCGATAAAGACGAATTTAGAAAATACGCAGTTAAACATCATCGCATTAATGGTTTGAATGTGGACCGTTTTATCGGGGCGACCAATAGTTCCCCGAAAAGCATGACCCCATATATTATCGAAGAGCGCCAGCTGAACGTGGCGCAAATGGATGTGTTCTCCCGTTTGATGATGGACCGGATCATCTTTTTGGGTGATGCGATCTATGATGGCAATGCCAATATCATTCAGGCGCAGCTGTTGTTCCTGCAATCGGTGGATAGTAACAGGGATATTCAGATCTATATCAATTCGCCTGGTGGTTCGGTATATGCCGGCCTGGGTATTTATGATACAATGCAGTACATCAGCCCGGATGTGGCTACCATCTGTACCGGTATGGCGGCTTCTATGGGGGCTGTTTTGCTGGTGGCTGGTGCAGAAGGGAAGCGCGCTGCATTACAGCATTCACGTGTGATGATCCACCAGCCTTCTGGTGGTGCCCAAGGTGTGGCTTCTGATATGGAGATCAACCTCAGGGAGATGCTGAAATTAAAAAAGGAATTGTATGATATTATCTCTAAGCATTCCGGACAGACTTATGAATGGGTGGAAAAGGCTTCTGACCGTGATTACTGGATGAAGGCTGAGGAGGCCAAGGATTTTGGAATGATTGATGAGGTGCTTGGAGGCGACAAGAAAGATAAATAGGAATGGCTAAACAAAGTAAAGATTCGCGTTGCTCTTTTTGCGGCTCTGGTAAACAGGATACCTTGATGCTGATCGAGGGGCTGGATGCGTACATTTGTGATAAGTGTGTGACCCAGGCCAATCAGTTGCTGGTGCAGGAGTTGGGGAGTAAGAAGGGCAAACCGCTGGATTCTTCGGCGACCTTGCTGAAGCCGCTTGAGATCAAGGCGCACATTGATCAGTATGTGATCGGTCAGGATGATGCAAAGAAGGTGCTGTCCGTGGCCGTTTACAATCACTATAAGCGCTTGAGCCAGAAAGTGGACAAGGGTGATGAGGTTGAGATCGAGAAGTCCAATATTATGCTGGTGGGCGAGACCGGGACCGGCAAGACTTTGCTGGCCAAGACCATTGCTAAGATCTTGCATGTTCCTTTTTGCATTTGTGATGCCACGGTGCTTACTGAGGCCGGTTATGTTGGCGAGGATGTGGAAAGTATCCTGACACGCCTGTTGCAGGCTGCAGATTATGATGTGGCTTCTGCGGAGCGTGGAATTGTATATATTGATGAGGTGGACAAGGTGGCACGCAAAAGTGACAATCCTTCTATTACACGAGATGTTTCCGGCGAAGGGGTTCAGCAGGCATTGCTTAAAATACTGGAAGGTACGATTGTGAACGTGCCGCCTCAGGGTGGCAGAAAGCATCCGGATCAGAAAATGATCCCGGTAAATACCAATAATATTTTATTTATTTGCGGGGGTGCTTTTGATGGTATTGAACGTAAAATCGCCAACAGGTTGCGTACCCAGGCGGTTGGTTATAAGGTGAAGAAGGACGAGGCTGACCTGGACCTGAAGAATCTGTACAAATACATTACACCGCAGGATCTGAAATCTTTTGGCCTGATCCCTGAGCTGATCGGCCGTGTGCCCGTATTGACGCACCTGAATCCGCTTGATAAAGCTGCTTTGCGCAATATCCTGACTGAGCCTAAGAATTCTTTGTTGCGCCAGTATGTCAAGCTTTTTGAGTTTGAGAACGTAAAGCTGGTTTTTGAGGACGAAGTGCTGGATTTTATCGTGGATAAGGCGATGGAGTACAAGCTTGGCGCAAGGGGACTGAGGTCTATCTGCGAGGCAATCATGCTGGATGCTATGTTTGAGATTCCGTCTGATACTGGGGTAACCGAGCTGGTCATTAACCTCGACTATGCGGTCGAGAAGTTTGAAAAGGCTGATTTTAAAAAGCTGAAAGCTGCATAATGATTTGATCCCCGGCCTGGTCCGGGGATTTTTTTTAACTTGTATTTTTTAGAATGGAGGCGATATGAATGAAGAAATGGATGTAAAAAAGGATGAGGAGATCGTTGCAAAGGCGAAGAAGGTGACTGAGGTGAATTCTCCTGTAAAAAAGGGCTTAAAAACGAAGATCGATATTGTGAATAACTGGTTGCCGCGCTATACGGGCAGACCGCTGGAACAGTTTGGGCAATATATCTTGCTGACCAATTTCAGCAGGTATGTGCAGTTGTTTTCAGAGTGGAATAGTAACGCGCCGATCATGGGGCTGGATAAGCCGATGCAGAGCGTGACTGCCAATGGCATTACGATCATCAATTTTGGAATGGGCAGCCCAATGGCTGCGACTATGATGGACTTGTTGACTGCAGTGAGTCCGAAAGCGGTACTGTTCTTAGGGAAATGCGGTGGTCTGAAGAAGAAAAATCAACTGGGTGATTTGATATTGCCGATTGCTGCCATCAGGGGTGAGGGCACATCTAATGATTATCTTCCTGCGGAGGTGCCTGCTTTGCCTGCTTTTGCGCTCCAAAAGGCAATCTCGACGACTATCCGTGACTATTCCAGGGACTACTGGACGGGAACCTGCTATACGACCAATAGAAGGGTATGGGAGCATGATAAGGAGTTTAAGAAGTACCTGAAAACATTGCGTGCAATGGCCGTGGATATGGAAACGGCTACTATTTTTACGACTGGTTTTGCAAATAAGATCCCTACCGGTGCGTTATTGCTGGTCTCAGATCAGCCCATGATCCCTGAAGGTGTGAAAACGACGGAAAGCGACAGCAGTGTTACTGATAATTTTGTGGAGACTCATCTCAGGATCGGAATAGATTCATTGAAACAGCTGATCAACAATGGGTTGACTGTAAAACACTTGCATTTTTAACCTGTTGCGTTTAGCCTTCTTCCGGACTTTTAGGATAATCGAAATCTGTAAGCGTTCCTGTTGAATGGCTGATCTCTTTCCAATTGTCGGTATTGAAGGATATGAGTACTGTCCCGCATGTCGGAATGTTGTAAATGCCTGCCCCAGTCAGATAATTGACAAAGTCTGTGAAGCCCGGGTTGTGCCCGAACAGGGCGATCCTGCTGTACTTATCGTCCAGGTTGTTCACTATTTTCAATAAGGTAGTTGGATCTGCTTCATAGATCTCCTGTTCTTGTTGCAGGTGATCTGTGGGGATTTCCCATACCTGCGAGAAATGACGTGCTGTGGTGATCGCTCTTGTCGCCGGGCTGCTGACAATAAATTGCGGAATGAGGTCTTTGAATGCCAGTCTCGATGCCATTTCCGGAGCATTCCGGTGGCCTCTTGGATTTAGAGGACGTTCAAAGTCGGGCAGATGGGCATTTCCCCATTCTGATTTTCCATGTCTTACTAAAAGAAGTTGTTTAGCCATTACTGAGTAGATCTAATACTTTATTAACAACATTTTGCGGGGGTAAATTGTTCATGCAGGCAAAATCTCCCCTGTAGCAGGGAATGTTTCCATAAACTGAACAGGGCCTGCAATACAGTTCGATCTGCACGGCATTATTGATCGATTGTCCGTAGCCGAGAAAGCCTGTATAGGGATGAGTTGCGCCCCATACTGATACCACGGGTATGTTTTTCAGAGAAGCCAGGTGCATGCCGGATGAATCCATGCTGAGCATGAGGTCGAGGTTGGGTAAAAATGCCAGTTCTTCTTCCAAGGTCATTTTTCTGACGTTGGAAGTGATGTTGCGGTGCATGGTTTCCCAGTTTTCGGCTACCTGCTGTTCTTCTTTCGTTCCGCCAAAGATGAACAGGCGATGACCCAGTTCTGCCAGTGTGCGCACCACTTCTTCAATTTTGTGCAGGGGATATATCTTTTGCTTGTGCTGCGCAAAGGAACTTATGCCGATCCATTTCTGTTTGCTGCTCTGCTTTCCGGACTGGTTTTTTGAAAGGGTGTTTCTGAGCTCGAAGGAATAGCCAAGTCTTCCAAATACTTCTGCATAGCGCTGTACGGTTAGTTTCAGCGGGATCAGCAGTTTGTCTTTTTTCCGTGTGAGCAGCTTTTTTTCTGCTCTTCCCTTGTCCAGCGTGACGGTCCTGATACCCGAAATCCGGAAAAGTGTGGTCAGCACCCTGCTGCGTAAGTTATTGTGCAGATCGGCTACTGAAGTGATCTGCATGGATCTCAATGTTTTGAACAGCCGGATCAATCCTGTGAGGCCTTTGTGTTTTCCTTTGTCTTCAAGTTCGTAAAACCTGAGCTGAGGGGTTTCTTCAAAGAAGGGGCGGAACTGTTTGCGGCTTACGATGACCAGTTCTATTCCGGGATAATTTTCACAAAATTCTTTGATCACTGGCGCGGTCATGGCTACATCACCCATTGCAGAAAAACGTAATATCAGTATTTTTTCGTTTTCCGCCATTGGGTTTATTTACGGTTGTAGAGTACCGGGTTCAGACTCGGGTCGTTGTACATCTTCATTTGCTTATAGACCTTCATGTATTTATCTCCGTTTTGAATGTCTGTCAGAAGTTGGTCAAGGCTGGTGGAAAGATCCGTTCGCTGTGCCATCAGGACATTTAATTTGCCGAGGCAAATTTGCTTGTGCGCTTCGGTAGTGCCGGGGCGAACAGTTTCTTCCTCCATGTGATAGATCTTAAGTGCCAGAATCGATAGCCGGTCTATTGCCCATGCGGGACTTTCGGTGTTAACTCTTGCAGTTGTTTTTGGGGTAATGTCTTTATATTCTTCAAGAAAATAACTGTCGATATATTCTACAACATCAGTCCGTTCCTGGTTGGAGGCGTCGATGCGGCGTTTCCATTGCAAGCCGTCTGCTGGATTTATTTCAGGATTACGTACTACGTCTTCCATATGCCATTGTACGGTGTCTATCCAGCATTTGAGGTAGAGCAGGTGCTCAAGTGTGCTGATGCGATAGGGGTTGGCGATGGGATGGTCTATGTTGTTATTGGTATGATAATCATCAATCGCTTCCTGAAATATCCTGTTGCAAATTATACTGATCATTGAGTAAAGGTAAGGATTCCTGCTTTTTTATTGCTGAAGTATTGAGAGATATCTTGTAAAGTGAAGGCATTCAGACATTGCATTGCCTCTAGTCCCCCCTTGCGCCCTGTAAGTATACCATAGCGCATATCGTGAAAGCCTTCGGTCCGGTGGGCGTCGGGATTGACAGACAGCAATACGCCTTTTTCGAGAGCGTACCGGTGCCAGCGCCAGTCCAGGTCAAGTCTTAGCGGATTGGCATTGATCTCGATCACAACTTTGTTTGCGGCACAGGCTTCTATAACTTTTTTATAGTCTATGGGATAGCCTTTTCTGCTAAGGAGTAGTCTGCCGGTGGGGTGACCAAGTATCGTGGTATAGGGATGCTCTATTGCTTTGATGAGTCTTGCGGTCGCCTTTTCTTCATCCATTCTCAGATTGCTGTGCACAGAGGCGACGACAAAATCGAAAGACCTCAGGATATCGGTGCTGTAATCCAGTGCGCCATCATACAGGATATCGCTTTCGATACCTTTGAATATTTTAAAGGGAGCCAGCTTTTTGTTGAGCTGGTCTATCTCCTGGTGCTGACCGTACACGCGCTGCTCATTGAGTCCATTGGCATAAAATGCTGATTTGGAATGGTCACAGATCCCAAGGTACTGGAGTTGCAGGTGGTCCCTGCAATAAAGGGCCATTTCTTCCAGTGTGTGTACGCCATCGCTCCAGGTGGAGTGATTGTGCAGGCTGCCTTTCAGGTCTTGTTCAGTAATCAGCTGTGGAAGTTTGCCGGTTTTTGCAAGTTCGATCTCATTGGTGTCTTCTCTAAGTTCGGGAGCGATGTAGGCTAGTCCGGCCTTGCTGTAGATTTCTTCTTCGCTCGCAAACGGGCCTGTCCCTGACTGTTCCAGCATCTTGCTTACATGTGCTTCATTGCCTGTATGCCTGAACAGGTTCAGGTAAAAATCTGTCTTTTGGGTGAAGTGCAGTTTTATCTTTAGTCCAAAGGGGCTCAATGCAATGAAGCTTTGATCGTCCTGCCGGTCAAACTGGAGTGGTTCGAAAGTGGCGATTTGCGCCGTGATTTCTTCTAACTGATCTGTACCGATCACAAGCGCTATTTCATCAACGATTTCCAGGCATCTGCGGTATGCTCCTGCAATGCCTGAAACGGCCCGGTCATCTATTTTTTTGAGCCAAACGGAAAGGTCTTCGTGAAGTTTGATCGCCAGAGGTTCTGCCTGGGCATAAAGGAATTTACCATGGGCGGCTATTTGGAATTCAATCACTTTTTTGATCTCTTCCTGCGTTTTTAATCCAAATCCTTTTGCTTCTATCAGCCGGTTTTCATTGCAGGCATAGTAAAGTTCTCCTATGTTCTCTATAGCCAGGTCTTTCCATATCGTCAGGATCTTTTTTGGGCCTATACCTTTAATCCCCAACATTTCAATAATACCTTCCGGGGTGTCTTTCAGCAGGTTGTCCAGATCCTGAATGGTGCCGGTTTGCAGCAGTTCCCATACTTTGCCCGAAATGCTTTTGCCAAGACCGTCTATTTGTACCAGTTCTTCCAGTGTTTTGTTTTTAACCGGATAGGGGAGCTTGTCTACTTTGAAAGCCGCATTGGCAATGGATCTGATCTTGAACGGATTTTCATTGTGAAGTTCCATCAGCTGTGACAACAGACGAAGGGTTCTGGCAATGGCTTTGTTTTCCATGGAAGTTTTTGATTATTGAACAATGATCTGGAAGGGCATTCTTGTCTGTATTCCCGATTTGGAAATGGCTGATCTCAGTTGCTCGTAAATGCTGTAATTTTCCCCCAGCTCTTCTTTTGCATAACGGGTTTTAATCTTGTCTGTTCCGTCCTGGATCAGCGTTTTCAAAGGACTTAGCATCTCGGGATAGGAAACAATATCATAATCTGCTATTCCGGCTTTTTTTGCGGCTGCTTTGATGGCATCCCGGAAGCTTCCGGTCCGGTCTGCAAGACCTATTTTTACGGCATCTGTTCCTACCCATACCCGGCCGCCTCCAATGCTGTCCACGTAAGCTTTTGATTTATGCCGGCCTTCGGATACATGGCTGATGAAGCTGTCGTAGACATGGTTTACATTATTCTGCATAATTAGTTTCTCACCTGGGCTCATCGGCCTGTTTACACTCATGATATCAGCATATGTGCCTGTTTTTACACCATCGAAGGTAATACCGAGCTTGTCATTGAGCAGATTCTGAAAATTGGGGATCACCCCATACACACCGATAGATCCTGTGATCGTATTGGGCTGTACAAAAATGGAGTCTGCAGCACAGGCTACATAATAACCGCCTGATGCCGCTACATCGCCCAAGGAGGCCATTACCGGCTTTACTTTTTTTGCGAGAACAATCTCCCTCCAGATCACGTCTGAGGCCAGGGCACTTCCTCCCGGTGAATTAACACGGAGAACAATTGCTTTGATGTTGCTGTCTGTACGGGCTTTACGGATCGTCCTTGATATTTTTTCTGAGCCTATAGTCTCATTATTGCCTTCGCCTCCATTAATGTCGCCATTGGCATAGATCACAGCGATTTTATCTTTACTTCCGCTTCCTTCTTTTTCTTCCCCGAGGCTTTTCGCATATTCATTGATGCTTACTGAACTGATGTTCTTCTTTTTATCTTTTCCGCTCAGGGATTTTAACTCATCCAGTACTTCATCCTTATATTTCAATCCGTCAATCATTTTATAAGAGAGGGCGTCTTCTGCCCGCTGGATCTTATAGTCATTGGCAATGGAGTCGAGCTCTGCTACCGGAATGTTGCGGCTCTTTGAAATATCCTGCAGCAATGTATTGTAGAGACCCTTCAGGTATGCGCTGACCTGTTCACGGTTTTTATCGCTCATCTTTTCAGCTATGAATGGCTCTACCGCACTTTTGTAGCTGCCAACACGGATGATCTGCGCTTCAATGCCCAGCTTGTCCAGAGCTCCTTTGAAAAACATGAGTTTGGAGCTAAGTCCTTTAAATTCCAATGCGCCTTCAGGGTTCAGGTAAACTTTGTCTGCTGCTGAAGCCAGGTAATATGCGCCCTGACTGTATACTTCGCTGTAGGCAATAACCTTTTTGCCGCTCGACCGGAAATCTGTCAGTGCGTCCCTCACTTCCTTCATCGTTGCATGACCCGTATTTGGGGCAGATACGCTCAGGTAGATACATTTTATGTTGTCATCAGTTTTTGCTTTCTCCAATGATCTGAGAATGTCATTGAAGCCTATTTTCTTTTCCCCGTCTGAACCGACGATCGGCAGGTTTCCAAAAGCGTCTGGAGGGGTACGTTCGGTGATGAGCTGGTCCAGGTTCAGGTAGAGCACCGAGTTATTGCTTATGGCAACCGGTTTATCATCTTCTATGGAAGAGATCATTCCGATGATGACACCGATAAAGACTGCTGTGATCACAGTTGCCGCAATAATAAAACCAAGGAAACTTGCAAAAACATATTTGAAAAATTCTCTCATGTGAGGGGTAAATATTTAATTTGTAAATATAGAGAAAAAATACCCTTGGGATTTTATGAGATTGGATAACAGAAGAGTTTATTTGTTGCTGGGCAGCAACCTCGGTGAAAGGAAGGTGCTGATAGAAGAAGCAATTGTCAGGATCTCGCATTTGGTCGGAGAGGTTTTCGCGAGATCATCTGTTTATGAAACTGCTGCATGGGGGAAAGAAGACCAGCCATCATTTCTTAATGTAGCGCTTGGGATAATTTCCCCGTTAGATCCTTTGGATATCTTGCAAAAAGTGTTGCAGATCGAGCAGGAACTGGGAAGGGTAAGAGGGGAGAGATGGGGGGCCAGGCTTATAGATATTGATGTTATTTTAATTGATGATCTCGTGGTGAACGAGCCGCATGTATTGCAGATCCCCCATCCTGAGATGCAAAACAGGAAATTTGTATTGGAGCCTTTGGCTGAGATTGCCCCGGACCACCTTCATCCGGTGATAAAAAGGACCGTTGCCGAGCTTTTGCAAACTTTGCAAGACAATCTGGGTGTGTCGAAAATTTAAATTAGCTTTGTTTTATGATTGATATACAAAAAAATAGTGAGCCCCTTGATCTTTCTTATCTGAAGGATATGTGCGGGGACAGTGCTGAATTCATTATTGAGATGATTGATCTTTTTAAGGCGCAGACACCTGCTTACATTGAAGAGCTAAAACAGGCTATTGACGATAAAGACTGGCCAAAGGCTGCTGCGAGTGCGCACAAGGTCAAGCCTACTTTTGTATATGTTGGAAGAGAAGATGCCAGGGCATTCATGCAGCAAATTGAGAATAATGCACGTGAACAAAGGGATCTTGAGAAGCTTTCGGCCGATTGTGATGAAATTGCAGCTTTTACAGAACTTTTATATAAGCAGCTGGATACTGCGAGAGAAGAACTGCAGAAAAGGCTGTAAGTGTCAGACAGCTTCCGGTCTTTGCCTGAAATGAACTATAGACAGCGCTATATAAAGTACAAGGATCAAAGGTACGGCAACAAATCTCAGCAACAATAAAAATATCGCTGAAAGGATCAGGAACAGATACCTGTATTTGTTCTGCTTCCAGCCGGTATTACTGAATTTCATGGAAAATATTCTGATCTCGCTGATCAGAAGCCAGCTAACCAGCAGTACAATTGCGGTCAGTACAGCTGCTGAACCGATCAGCGCCGGGTAATCCTGGCGGATGAACGGGAGCGATACAATAAAAATGGTATTCATCGGGGTATTCAGTCCGATGAAGTCCTCTGTCTGCCTGGTATCTATATTGAACTTGGCCAGCCGGAGCGCGGAAAATATGGTAATGGCAAATCCAAGGTAGGGCAGGTAGGCTGAAGGATAATCGCTTTGACGGAGCAACTGGAACATTACGACTCCAGGCAGAAAGCCAAAGCTGACTACATCGGCTAATGAGTCCAGTTCTTTGCCAATTGCTGATTTTACGTGAAGGAGCCTTGCCGCAAAGCCATCAAAAAAATCAAAGATGCCTGACAGGAGTACAAAGCAGGCAGCTGTTTCCAGCTGCCCTTGAAAAGCATATACGATCCCGATACAGCCTGAAAACAGATTTGCACAGGTAATTGCATTCGGGATGTGTTTTTTGATCATGAATATCAACTGTTCATCGAGATCAGGAACTCTTCATTTGATTTTGTTCCTTTTAATTGTGCCTGTACAAATTCCATCGCTTCCTGTGCGTTCATATCGGCCAGGTGGTTGCGCAGGATCCATACACGCTGCAATGTATCTCTGTCATGCAGCAGGTCGTCTCTTCTGGTACTTGAAGCGGTAATATCCACTGCAGGGAAGATACGTTTGTTGGACAACTTGCGGTCCAACTGAAGCTCCATGTTGCCGGTGCCTTTGAACTCTTCAAAGATCACTTCATCCATCTTGGAGCCTGTGTCGGTCAGGGCGGTAGCTAGTATAGTCAGTGAACCTCCTTTTTCTATGTTACGGGCAGCACCGAAAAAACGCTTGGGCTTATGCAGTGCATTGGCATCTACACCACCGGAAAGAATCTTGCCTGAAGCCGGGGCCGTAGTATTGTATGCCCGTGCAAGCCTGGTGATAGAATCAAGCAGGATCACTACATCATGACCACATTCTACCAGGCGTTTTGCTTTTTCAAGTACGATATTGGCGATCTTTACGTGACGGTCTGCCGGTTCATCAAATGTAGACGCGATCACTTCTGCCCGTACGCTCCTTGCCATGTCGGTTACCTCCTCAGGGCGTTCATCGATCAGCAGGATGATGAGGTAGACTTCCGGGTGGTTCTTAG
>Ga0222419_100618_pt1 | contig 25422 bp, 14 predicted proteins | sample 1B20Ametagenome_FD_182474 | JGI IMG/M metagenome (GOLD analysis project Ga0222419, IMG submission 182474) | Enriched microbial communities from leaf-cutter ant dump, University of Wisconsin, Madison, United States - 1B20A (version 2) | ecosystem: Environmental > Terrestrial > Nest > Insects nest... | reverse complement strand
TGCAGGGCATATTTTATGCGGCTGAACAGTTCCGGTTTTTCATACTTGATGCGATACAGTTGCATGCCCGAATTGAGGCTTCCCAGTACAGGAGAGGCGGTCAGATTGGAAAATGCTTCCTCCCCTCCGTAATCGCTGTAAAATCTACTTTTAAGGGTTACAGGGTATTCTTTAAGGTAATTGTACAAAGGAGCCAAAGGCTTTCCATCTTCGTCTACATAAACAAAGCTTGCCCCATAAGTAGCAAAATTGATCGCCCGAACTTCAAATTCCTGGTTTTTGAACACCTCACGCAAAGAATCAAACACCGACAGCCTCAGGCTTTCCAGGTTTTCGCAAGGGTCACCATCCTCATCCTTTGTTTCGAGAAAACGGGCAGAACGCTCGAAAACGATCTGGTACCGCTCATCAAACAAGAACAGCTTTTTATTGGTCTTACCTACATCAAAAACGGCGATTACGGGAATTTTCTTAATTTCTGCCATAGGTTAAAGCCCGGTTGCCACAGTTTTCGAACCCCGGTGCTTTACCAACTCTGCCCGGACATCCAGCGCCCTGAAAGCGGACAAAGGTTCCAGGGCGGCACCTGACCTCAGTCTGGCTTCGGCAACCAAAGGCCGCAGGTCTGTACGGAAAGCCTGCTGCAGGATCTCTTGTGCACGGGCCACATCATTTACAGCCTGGGCCTCCTGCAAGGCTTTGCGGTCTACAAACAAAGCCTGGGCATAAGCGATCATGATCGCCTCTACCGATTGCAGCAGGTCCTCGAGCGGATCTTTCACATTATGAGAAGCGTCGATCATCCATCCCAGGTCTTCCCGGTGGTTCATGCCTTTGGCATCCATACCTTCAACCAGTTCGTTGAAGATCAGGAACAACTGGTACGGTTTGATACTTCCTGCCGTCAGGTCATCATCCCCGTATTTGGAATCATTGAAATGGAAACCGCCCAGTTTGCCCTCCATCAGCAGCAGTGAAACGATCTGTTCAATGTTGGCATTGGGCAGGTGGTGCCCCAGGTCAACCAGCGTATAGGCCTGTGGTCCCAGTTTAGAAGCATACAGCAGGGACTGTCCCCAATCACCCACAGTAGTTGAATAAAAATTGGGCTCAAAAGCCTTATATTCTACAAAGATCTTCCAGTCTGAAGGCAGAGCCTGATAGATCTCCTTCAGGCCCTCCAGTGTATTCTGGAAAGCTTTTCTGAAGTTCAGTTGTCCCGGAAAACAAGAGCCGTCTGAAAGCCAGACGGTCAGTGCTTTTGACCCCAGTCCGATCCCCTGGCGGATCACCTCAATATTATGGTCGATCGCCTGCTGGCGGACCGCTTTGTCCACATGCTGTAACGAGCCAAACTTATAACTCAAAGCCTGGCCTGGCTGGTCCTGGAATGTATTGGAATTCATGGCATCAAAGCGAAGGCCGTACTGGGCCGCAAGCGATTTGATGCCTGAAGTATCTGCAACGGTATCCCAGGGAATGTGCAGGGAAACCCCGCCGCTTGAACCATTCAGTTGGTGCAGCAAGCCGATGTCTTCTATTTTTTCTTCAATGTTTCTGGGCTCACCGCCGGAAGAAAAGCGGCCAAACCGCGTACCGCCGGTGCCTAAGGCCCAACTCGGGATAGCGATCTGGAATTCGGTCAGTTTTTGTATGATCTCTTCTGCATCGGCCACCTCGGACTGAACAAAAGCAAGCCGGCGCTGGTGCCTGTCCAGCAATTCATTATTGTGTGATGCGATCTGATAATTTTCCAGTTTCATAAGTATTCAATTTTAACGGACAAAAGCATTTGCCACACCTCCGTCCACGTTCAAAACATTCCCGGTCGATTTACTGAGCAACCCGCCGGTAAAAGCAAAGCAAGCATTGGCAATATCTTCCGGAAGGATCACCTCATTCAGCAAGGTACGTTTAGCATAAAAAGCAGGCAGCTCCTGTACCGTAATGCCATAAGCTTTTGCCCTTCCCTCTGCCCATGCACCTTCCCAGATCTTGCTGTCCGAGATCACTGCATCGGGATTCACCGTGTTCACACGGATATGGTCTGCACCGAGTTCGGCAGCGTTCAGACGGCTCAGGTGCAATTGGGCTGCCTTAGCAGATCCATAACCTGCATTGTTCGGCCCTGAAACCAAGGCATTTTTACTGACAATGTTCAGCACATCACCACCCGTTCCTTGCTTTCTCATCACTCCGATCCCCGCCTGTGTAACCAGGAACTGGCCTTTTACCAAAATGTCATACAACAGATCCCAGTCCTTTTCCGTATGTTCTTCAATGGGTTTGGAGATGGAAATACCTGCACAGTTCACCACAATGTCCACCCCGCCAAAAGCCAGGCTTGCGGCATCAAACGCAGCACCGATACTTTCATTGCTGGTTACGTCCAGTACAGCCGAGGCATAGGCATCCTTGCCAAATTCCTGTTTGAAATCGGCATCCGCTTTTTCCAGCCTGCCGGCGTCATTGTCATTGATCAGTACACAAGCACCTTCCTGTACAAACTTGCGGGCAATTGCCTTGCCGATCCCTCCGGCACTACCGGTTACCAAAGCAATCTTCCCGGTCAGGGGCTTGGGTTTGGGCATTCTTTGGAGTTTTGCTTCCTCCAAAAGCCAGTATTCAATATTGAATGCCTCCTGTCTCGGTAAAGAAGTGTATTCAGATATCGCCTCAGCGCCTTTCATCACGTTGATCGCATTGGTATAAAACTCGGCAGCTACCCTGGCAGTCTGTTTATCTTTTGCAAAAGAAAACATCCCGATACCAGGATAAAGAATGATCACTGGATTTGCGTCCCTGATCGCAGGGCTGTTTGCGTGCTTGCAGGTCTCATAATAATCCGCGTACATTTTCCTGTACGCCTCAAATTCTGGTGCAAGCCGTGCTTTCAGCGCCTTGACATCAGTCAGGTCTTCGTCGGGCTTCAGGTCCAGGACCAGCGGGCTGATCTTGGTCCGCAGGAAATGGTCAGGGCAACTGGTCCCCATTGGAGCCAGCCTGTCCAGGTCCCTGGAATTGATAAATTCCAATACCCTGCTGTCATCCGTAAAATGACCGGCCATGTGCCGCTCGCTGGAGCAGAAGCCCCTGAGTACGGGGGCTATTGCGGCAGCCTGTCTGCGGCGCTGCGACAATTCTGCACTTTCTATACGCTGACCGCCAAACACAGGTCCTTTCTGACCATAGTTTGCCTCCAGGTATTCCGCACAGGTCTCAATAACTTCCAGCGTGTTCATATAACTCTCGTAAGCCGTGTCTCCCCAGGTAAACAAGCCGTGCGAGCCCAGCATAATGCCCCTGATCCCCGGATTCTCATCCAGGCACTTGCGCAGCATCAGGCCCAGTTCAAAGCCCGGTTTTTGCCAGGGTACCCAGCCAATGGTCCCGCCAAACAATTCCCTGGTGATCTTTTCCCCGTCCTTTGCCGCAGCGATGGCAATGGCCGCGTCGGGATGAAGGTGATCGATGTGCTTGAAAGGCAGAAACCCATGAAGCGGGGTATCGATCGAAGGGGCTTTGGAATCCAGGTCATAAATGCAATGGTTGAACAAAGCAACCATTTCATCTTCATGTTCCAGACCCCTGTAAATGCGCTTCAGGTTCCGCAGACGGTCCACATACAAGGCAGCAAGACCACTTTTCTTCAAAGTGCCCAGATCACCTCCTGAGCCCTTCACCCACATGATTTCGGTTTCCTCTCCTGTAAGCGGGTCTTTCGCCATTGCCTTGCAGGAAGTATTTCCGCCTCCATAATTTGTCAGCCTCAGATCGGCCCCCAGTAAATTTGAACGGTAGATTAACAGCGCTACTTCGTCACCGGCCAGCTCAGCAGCCCGGGCATCATCCCACAAATAGCTTACGTGTTTAAAATCAGTTGTTCTAACAGTCATAAATAGATTATTAATAGATTTATTGTTTACTTAATAGAGTTTCCATAACCAACGATCAGTACAGAAAGAATAATGATGGCGATACCCGCAACAACCGTAGCAAAAGTATTCTTCTTTACACCTTTCCATTCCCCGAGCACCAGCCCCCAGGTATTAGCGATCAGGATGATGAAGGCCATGTGCAATATCCACGAGCTGGCCCCGTTGCCCAGCTTGCTCTCTCCCATGCCATAAAAGAAGAACTGCAGGAACCAGGTCGTGCCCGCCAGCGCAGAAAAGATATAATTCTTCAGCAAAGGAGTTTTCTTATTGGCATAATCACCAAAAGTCTTGTTACGGGCATTCAGGATCATGCACCAGATGAGATTGGTGGTCAGTCCTCCCCAGAGAATAATGATATAGGTGACATTATTCTGGAACAAAAACTCTCCCTCTCCCGGATGTGTGCTTTTCCAGATCTCATTAGCCTGGTTGGCCATTTCCTTACCGGCATCAATGCCAAAAGCAAAGCAGGCGCTCAGAATACCTGAGATAATGGAAACGGTAAGTCCCAGCCCGATCTTATACTCATTGTTGGAAGGATCGGCCTTGCCGGCTTCAACCAGGTTCTTTTCCTTCATTCCACCCGCCTTGCCGCATACAATGATCCCGATCACGCAGACCAGCAGCCCAGCCAGTACATAATTTCCCCATTGGTTGCTGAGCATGTCGCTGAAGCTATCCTTGCCGGGCGTAGGATTAAAATTATAATAAATGGAAGGAATAATGGCCCCGAATACCGAACAGAGTCCCAGTATGATCGAGCTTCCGAGCGAGACGCCCAGATACCTTACGCCCAGCCCATAAGTCAATCCTCCGATACCCCAGAGTGCTCCAAATAAATAAGTCAGGAACAAAACCTTGCCATTGGTTGCTGCAATGATGTCCGCAAAGCCTGGAATGGTAAGGTAAGCAGCCACCGGCGGCACGATCAGCCATGAAAATAACCCGCCAACGATCCAGTAGCTCTCCCAGGCCCAGCCTTTTACTTTTTTATATGGAATATAGAAGCTGCCGGAAGCAAAGCCCCCGATAAAGTGAAAAATGACGCCCAGAATTACCTGCATATTGTTGTGTTTATATTGGTTAATGCTAATGTATAGCTATCCGCCCGCAAAACTGTCATGGACTATCATGGCAGCATACAAAAACCAGGGCCATTTCATACCGAGGCCCTGCGGATGTAGTAAAAAGGCACCTCAACATGCCTCCTTGAATTGTCCAGGACCAGGTTGGCCGCCACAGTGCCCATAAACCTGAAATCCGTGGAAATGGTCGTGATCCCATTCAGGATGATCTTTTTGAGCGGCGTTTCATTATAGGAGATCACGCCAACCTCCTTGCCCACTTTTAGTTTCATCCCCACAATACGTTCCACCAGCACCACCAGGTCATCCTCCATCAGGCTGATGAACACCTCTCCTTCACCGATCGGTTCCTCGGCAATATTGCTCACTTGCTTATGTGAAAAAGCATACTGCTGGCAGAACCTGCGGAACCCGTTGAGTATCTCCCTGGGGAAATAGCTTCTTTTTGGAAATATGATCTTTAAGGTATGGTATTTACTCAGCTGCGCACGCGCCTGCTCCAGTGCGTCATAGATGTTTTTCTCAAAGTTCTCATAAGCGGCCGCATAATCACCCTCTATGCCCGGTATTTTCTTATCCAGCAGGATCAGCTTTTCTTTGGGAATGGTATTGATCAGTTCTCTTGCATATTCTTCTCCCTCTATAAAATGGGGAATGATCACATAGTGCGAATAGTCTTCGTTCCGGTTGGTTAAAAAACGCTTGAACAGCGTCAGGTCATTGTTATAGATGTAGAAATCTACAGAAACATCATCCCCAAGGGCGGCGATGAAAGCGTCATAAACGATCTTCTTATGGGTGCTCAGCTTATTGAACAGCAAAAAAACCTTGAGTTTCCGTTTAAAATCGATGTTGGCGATATAATAGCCTTTGCCCGGTACAGAGTTGATCACCCCAATGCTTTTGAGGTATTTATAGCCCTTCTCCGCAGTATCCCTTGAAATCTCCAGCATATAGCTGAGCTCATTGATCGAAGGCAAAAGTCCCTCCTTTTTAAGCTTGCCCTCCTCAACGGCCTTGATGACCGCATTGGATAGCTGAAGATATTTGGGTGTGGCCGAATACCCGTCAATATGTATAAAATCAAAAAAGCTGGAAGACTTCATTACCTAAAAATACGGATTTGACCGGATATAAAGCGGTTTGGTCATTACCTGATTTCAAAAGTATGCTTCCCTGCGCCTATGTTCAATACCGATGCAAGCACCTTGCCGTCTTTATAGGCTTTTTGAGTAGCCGAAAGCGGGAAATGAACCGTAGCACCTGAATTGGCAGGAACCGTTACTTCATACACCACACCCGCACCCTGACGCTTCCATGAGGAAATGATCTTACCATAAGGGCCGTCATGGCTGGCCTCAAAATGATCCAGCCCTGCCACGAAATTCGGCTTGAGCAATACGTTCTTGAACCCCGGATGCCGTTCATCTGTTTTGATCCCACCCAGTCCCTTATACAGCCAGGCGCCCACCTCACCAAACATAATGTGGTTGAGGGAAATATCCGTTTGAGAATCGATCCGCCAGTTTTCATAAAGCGTAGTAGCTCCGTTCACGATCCACCAGCCCCATGAAGGATAGGTTTCCTGGGCAGCCACTTTATAAGCAAGATCTGCATAACCATTTTCACTCAGCGCGTTCAGGATCGCCTTGGTACCCAACAGGCCCACATCAATATGGTTATTGCTTTCTCCTACCTTTTTGGCAAGGTTAGCTGCAACCTTCGGCTTCAGCCCATCGGGGACCAATCCCCAGTAAAGCGGCATGCTCAATTCGGTTTGCAGGCCGGTTCCGTAGCTTCCGGTACTGCTGTTGAGGTATTTTTTATTGAAAGCTGTTTTGATCTTGTCAGCCAGTGCGGTATAATAAGCCGCATCCGCAGATTTGCCCAATACAGCGGCCGTTTTGGCCAGTATGGTCGCATCTACAAAATAGTAAACCGAGGAAGTAAATTCAACCGGCGGTTTTGTGCTTACCGGAACCCAGTCGCCCAGTCCCCAGTCGGTCAGACCGGAAGGGCTGATGTCTTCAATATGGTCCACGTACCGTTTAATGTTGTTGTAATTGACGGCCAGGATCCTGTCATCACCATAATACTGGTAAATGTTCCATGGGATAATCGCAATGGTACTTGTCCAGTCCGGTCCGTTGCCCCATTCATATCCCCAGCCATCTGTAGGGATGATAGAAGGCAGGACCCCGTTAGGCTGCTGCTCATCCCTGTGGTCGGCAAGCCATTTCTCATAAATGGTAATGCCGTCAAAACTGTACAATCCTGTCTCCACCGCAATGTGCGCATCTCCGGTCCAGCCGTTCTTTTCCCGCTGAGGGCAATCTGTAGGATAACCAAAGAAATTGGACAAATAAGAATTATTGGCTGCAAACCAGATCTTGTCCAGCGTAGGATTGGACGAAGTAATTTTTCCGGCCACCGGCACATCGCTGTGCATAAAGTAACCGGTCAGGCTCGACTGCTTCAGCTGGATAGGCTTATCGCTGGTCACCTCTACATACTGAAAGCCTTTATAATTAAAATGCGGCATAAAACTTTCTTCTCCCCGTCCGTTCAGAATGACAATATCGGTCTGGAAAGGATCCTTATCATCGGTAGGACGGTAATGCTGGTCAATGTTTGACATGTCCGCACGCCCGTTTTGGTATAGTCTTTCCGTATGCTTCAGCCTGATCACCGTACCGGCCTCACCGCTCACGGTCAATTTGCTTACACCCGAAATGTTCCTGCCCAGGTCAAAAACGTAAGCTGTATCGTTGATCTTATTGAGCGATTTAGCCGCAATCTCCTCCACGTTCCTGACAGGATGCAGGGCTTGTGCCACGATATTGTCTGAAGGCGCGCTTCTAGGGATACATCCCTTCCATTTGCTGTCGTCAAAATTCACGATATTCCAGCCGATCTGTTCCAGCCTGGCATCATAATGTTCTGCCGTATAGATGCTGTTGAATATCACCGGGCTCAGGGTAGTCTTCCAGTCCCTTCCCGAAGTCACTGTTTCCACCGATCCGTCTGCATAAGTGATCCTCAGGTCCAGGCAAAAGGCCGGGCGGTTCCTCCAGGGTGCCTTATGAAAATCCCATACCGCAGTACTCTGATGGTTGTACCATCCATTGCCGAGCAATACCCCTACCGCATTTTTCCCGTTCTGCAACTGATCGGTCACGTCATAGGTCACATACAGCGTACGCCTGTCAAACCGGGTATACATCGGGTCCATCCGGTGATTGCCCACCTTCCGGCCATTCAGGTACAACTCATATAACCCCCCGCAGGCAATGTATGCCCTTGCAGAAAGGATCTTCTTCTCAGCGGCAAATACCTTGCGGAAGTAAGGAGCTGGTTTGGTGCTGATGTCCTGGCTGTCGCTGATCCAGGTACCTTTCCAGTTGTCGGGTTTCATCATACCTGTCTCAAAGCTGGATACCGCCGCAGAAGATCTGCCATCTTTGTCCCAGATCTCCACCAACCAGTAATATTTGGTAAAAGCAGCCAGTGCAGGGCCTTTATAAACAGAAAGGTTCTTGTCAGACAAGGTCTTTCCCGAATCCCATAGCAGGCCCTTTCTGCCTGCCACGCTGAGCGAGTCCTTCCCTACCATGATCCGGAAAGCGGTCTGCCTTGCGCCCTGGCGCCCATCAGCCATCATCCAGGTAAAACGGGGGCTGACCGCATCAATGCCCAATGGCCGCACCAGGTGCTCGCACTGCAATCCGGTCGGTTTCGCCACGGTCTGTGCAACCGCACTTTGGGCCAGTGGCAATACAAAAAGTATCAGCAAAAAATAAACAAATCTTGTCTTAAACATCATTATCGTGGTTTGTGTGTTATGCAATATTAATTCCCTGTTCAGCGGCCGGCAACCTGTTCTGTCCCGCATTCAAAATGATAAGAACCGGAACCAATTTCTACTTTATTGCTCAATTCTTTGCCATCCTTCAACTGCGGGCCAGGTAAAATTACTGTTGCAGTTGTATTTGCAGGAACCAGCACATCCAGTTTGAACAAGCCGTTTTCAATCTTCCAGGACGATGACAACTTGCCATAAGGTGTATCCAGTTCACCCGCCACACTGCTGATCTTGCCGCCCGGCTTAGGAGCGATCCTTATTTTCTTATAGCCCGGGGCGCTTTCATCCGGGTTGATGCCAGCCATGTTCCGGTACATCCAGTCGCCAATGGCCCCGTAGGCATAATGGTTATAGGAATTCATACCCGGTGTCTGGAAACTACCGTCCGGTTTGATCCCGTCCCATCTTTCCCAGATGGTCGTCGCACCCATCTTCACAGGGTACAGCCAGGAGGGATAGCTTTCCTGTAGCAGCAAGTCGTAAGCCACATTGGTATGACCAAACCGGCTCAGCACATGACATAAATAAGGCGTGCCCAGAAAACCGGTGGTCAGGTGGTTGCCATAGCTTTTCACATTTTCTACCAGGCGTTCTGCAGCTTGCTGTCTGAGCGCTTCAGGAAGCATGTCAAACTGTAGCGCAAGCACATAAGCCGTCTGCGTCGAGGAGACCAACCTGCCGGAGGGGGTCATGTATTCTTTCACATAAGCATTTTTGATGTCGTTCAGCAGGGATGTGTATTTGCTTACCTCCTCCGTTTTACCCAGGACTTTTGCCGCATTGATGAGGAGTTGGGTCGAGTGCGCATAGAAAGATTGCGCGATCATATATTTATCCGTTACCGCAGCCCGGCCGTCATTGTCGTCATCCGGGCGGTAAAAGAGCCAGTCACCAAAATGAAAACCGGTATTCCACAAATGGTCCTTAGACCTGGAAGTCATGAAATCCACCCACCCTTTCATACTGGCATACTGTATTTCCAATATCCGCTGATCGCCATAAGACACATACATGCCCCAGGGAATGATCGTTGCCACATCAGCCCATCCCGCCGATCCCGCATCATTCTGACCCAGGATATGAGGGATGACAAAAGGAATGCTGCCATTCTTGAACTGGTCTGCTTTTACATCTTTCAGCCACTTGGTGAAAAATCCGCTGACATCCATGTTATAAGCCGCAGTATTGTAAAAAGCCTGTGCGTCCCCGGTCCATCCCAATCGCTCGTCACGTTGCGGGCAATCGGTAGGCACATCGACAAAATTTCCTTTCTGCCCCCATTGTATGTTGTGCTGCAATTGGTTCAGCAATGGATGAGACGTCGTAAAACTGCCCGTAACCGGCATAGCCGAATACAATGCGACCGCAGTCAGGTCCTCCGGCTTCAGTTCCTGCGGGTATCCTTCGATCTTCACAAAACGGAAGCCCTGAAAAGTAAAGTGCGGTGCAAATACCTGCGCTTCATTGCCCTTCAGGATATAAGTATTCTGCTGTTTGGCCGTGCGCAAGTTCTCTGTATAGAAATTACCGGCCTTGTCCAGCACCTCGGCATGGCTTACCACGATCTTTGCACCCTCCGGACCTTTTGTTTTTAATTCTACCCAACCCACGAGGTTTTGGCCAAAATCTGCCACCAGCTCACCTTTAGGTGTTTTAAAGACCTTTACCGCCTTAAAACGTTCGTGCTTTTTGACCAGCGGCCCGCTCATGCCTACCAACTCGTCAAAACCATCGTTCAGTACAGCTGCTGCTTGCCAGGAAGTATCCTCCTGAAAACCAGTGGCAGACCAGTTGGTCTTTTCGCGTCTGGCATCACAGATCTCTCCATCATAAATATTAGAAGCCAGCACCGGCCCATAAGCAGTATTCCAGTGCTCATCCGTCAGCAGCATTTCTTTACTGCCATCGGTGTATTCGACCATCACCTGCATCAGCAAAGCCCTGGTCTTTCCATAGAATTCCTTATTGTAGTTAAAACCGATCCTGCCCTTATACCAGCCATCGCCAAGCATAGCGCCAACCACATTTTTGCCTTTTTGCAGTAACGAAGTTATATCATAGACCTGGTATTGTAAATGATCTTTATAGCTGGTCCAGCCCGGGGCAAAATACGCATCGCTTACCCGCCTGCCATTGATATATGCCTCATAAAGACCCTTGGCGGTAATATAAGCCGAAGCGGATTTCACAGTTTTGGCCAAGGTATATTCCCTGCGGAAGAGCGGGCTCCCCAGTGAGCTGTCTGCACCCGGCACCGAGATCCATCTGGCCTTCCAGTCTGCGGGCCTCAGGCCCATCTGCCAGAAATGCACCGCACTCCAGGCTGAAGTATTGCCATGATTGTCCCTGACCCTGACCTGCCAGTAATAGCGCTGACCTGGTTTCAGTTCTGCCCCTGCATAGTTCACCAGCACCGATTGGTCTGTAGATCTGTTGCTTTCCCAAATCAGGTTCTTATTTGCGGCAAGTGACTTCGGATCGGCAGCTACCCTGATCTGGTAGGATTGCTGCATGGTATTCTTAGCTGGTGCACTGATCTTCCAGCTCAGCCTCGGAACAGCCGCCTCCACAGCCAGCGGGTCTACCTGGTGCTCTGTCTGGAGATCGGAAACACTAAGTTGCTGAGCAGCGGCCACCAGGTCAAAAGCAAGCAGCGCTGCAAACAAGGTGCCTTTTATAAAAGTAAAGTTCATAGAATTTTATATTCGGATGCTACTAGTATCCGCAATATTTTTCAGAACGGCATCATGCACTGTCCTGCAGGACCACAAGCCGTCGCATTGGATCAGTGCGAGGACACCAGCTTCAGACCCACGATCGACATGATCAGGGTGCCGATAAAGAACATCCGCCAGAAGGTGGCCGGATCTTTAAAAAAAATAATCCCGACCAGTACAGTACCCACCGCCCCGATCCCGGTCCAGACCGCATAAGCTGTACCAAGCGGTAATGTCTGCGAGCTTTTGATCAGCAGGAACATGCTTATCCCGCAAGTAACCGCAAATGCCGCATACCAAAAATAAGCTTCATTCCCGGTCGTAGTTTTCGCCTTGCCCAGGCAGGATGTAAAAGCCACTTCAAACAATCCTGCAATCACCAAAAGTACCCAGTTCATATTTTTTAATTATTGGACCTGCAAAACTAAGAAGTTTACCGGCAGCCGCAATTTTCTTCGGCAATAACACAGCTATTTCAGGATCTTTTTCAGGATCTCTTCCTTTTTTTGCCGGGAGACCGGAACCTGGCTGCTGTCTTCCATCAGGATATAACCCCCATCCGTTCTGACATAAGCAGCAATCTTTTTAAAATTGATCAGATGGGACTGGTGCGTACGCAAAAAATGAAAACCTTGCAGCATCTCCTGGTATTCCCTTAGTGTCCTGCAAACAAGAAATTGCTTACGGTCAGAAAGATAAATATGCGTATAATTGCCTTCAGCCTCCAGCCTCACGATCTTGCTGACCGGCACAAACTCGATCTTATCGGCCAGCGGCACAGCAATACGCTGCTCGTCATCAGCCCTGTCAATATTTGCGATCAGTTCCTGGAGCCGCTGATTTTCCTTTCTGGGGCCGATCTGTTTCACCGCCTTTTCAACAGCAGCACTCAGCTCCAGTACATTGATCGGTTTCAATAAATAATCGATCGCACAGGCCTTGACCGCCTGGATACCATACTGGTCGTAGGCCGTCACAAATATTACCTCAAAATTCTGGTCCCCATCCAGAGACTTCAGCAGATCAAAACCCGAAAGCCCTCCCATCTCAATGTCAAGAAACAAAAGATCGGGCTGAAGCTGCCTGATGATTTTTAAAGCCTCAACGGCAGAACCGGCTTCTCCGATCACCTCTGCAACCGGACAATATTCTTTTAACAGCTGGCGCAGGTTCGCCCGGCTCTTCACTTCATCATCTATCAGTAAGCACTTTATCTTCATCATTAGTCAACAGGTATTGTTAAAACAGCAGTAACGCCACATTCATCCGGCGCTAAATTACTGCTTAAAGTCAGCTTTCCTTCATTGCTGTTGCTTAACTCCGCGCGTCGGTTCAACAGGTCAAGCCGTTCCCTGACCAGGTTCAATCCAAAACCCTCATGCTTTGAGTCGGTATGATGAAGACCGGGGCCATTATCCTTTACGATGATCTGCAAACTCGCGCCGGACAAAGCCACGCTAACATTCAGCATGCCCGTTCTGCCTTTTTTTGCCAGGCCATGAACGATCGCATTTTCGACCAGGGGCTGTATGATCATACCAGGTATCTCCATCAGATCCGGTTCAATGTCCGGCGAAATATCAAGGTTAAACATAAAGTCAAAACGCAACATTTCCAGTTCCGCATAAAGCCTCACCGCCTCCAGCTCATCAGATAAGGATACAAAAGGCTTTCCCGAATTGTTCAGCACCTTGCGCATCAGCAAAGCAAATTTTTCAAGATAAATACTGGCTTCCTTATATTGATTGTTATTGATCAGTGACTGGATGGAATTCAAAGCATTGAACAAAAAATGGGGGTTCATCTGCGATCTTATTGCCTTGATCTCCAATTCTTTGATCTGTCTTCTTACTGCCTCTTTTCTTTTCAGGCCCCTCATCCTGACCCGGTAGATCCAAAGCCCGGTCAAAAAAGAAACAAGGATGGAGCATACGCTCCATCCTATAATTCTGATCAGTTGTGCCTTTTTTTCCGGGTCCATCCGCCTGGGTTCCAATGCCTGTTTAAGTGCTTCCTTAAAGACATTATCATCCGGTCTTTCATATTTGTCATCGAGATTGTCAGCGATGACCCTCAGCCCGCCATCAAAAATAAAAGTCTTGATGTCGAAGGTATGGAGCAAAACCAATTTATCACGTTCATCATCATATTCCGGTACCTCAACATAAGTTACGTTCGGCAACCCTTTTAACAAAGAATCTATGGTACTTTTTGGAAAACCGTCTACCACGCTCTGCGCAATAACAAAATGTACCTTATCCGGGTCCTGCTTTCTGATCCTGCCGATCAGGTGTTTGATCTCATCCGGATAATGAAAATTGAATGTAAGACTCAATGCTTTACCTTTAAACTTGTTAAGATCGAGTACAGAGCCGTCCGCCAGTTTGAGCGCACTCAAAGGACTGGGGTTTCCGGGTGCCCAGCGGCTGGTCAGTTCCCATTTTTCCCGGACAGTCTTGGTCAGTGAAGTATCCCCGCAATTGTTGATAAAATCGTCGTAATAAGGCTTCAGACCCTGGGCATGTTTCCAGTCATTATCTTCCAGCTCATGCTCAAAACCCTCTGCCAATGCGAAATACAAGGGAAATCTTTTCAGGTAAGTCAGCGACATCGAGTACCCAGCCAGAAAACCATATTGCCAACCGCTGACCATCTCGATCCGGTTACTCAGGTACATGCCGAAATTATGCAAAAAAGACTCATAGTCACTAAAGCCCGGCCCATCCAGCATCTGTATGGGCAGCGTATCAATACTCTTGAAAAAGTCCTTTGGAAAGCCCTCAAAGACTTCGGTCATTTCGGGAGTGCTTCGATTTTTAGTCTTTGACAGAAAATTTAGCCTGGCATCTGCCTGTCCGAAAACAAACTTATTGTGGTAAAACTCCCAGGCTTCTTCAGGTATTCTGCCGTTATAGGCGTTAAGCAAGGCATCAAAAGAAGCCTTGTCCTTTTCCTGCTGTGCCATAAAATCCGCTGCAGAAAAAGATTTCGCACCATACTTGATTTCAGGATTGATCAGCTTGAGCCTCAGCCTTCCCAATTCAGCTGCCAGCTCAGCAACAGCAGTATTTTTGCCTTCAAACTGAAGACCTTCCGCAAAATGGTTCCCATCAGTATGGATCGTCAGCGTATCCCCCGGCTGCACAAAAAAAGACACCCTGTAATTCTTTGGCTGCTGCTCATAGATCAGGGTCACCTCAGCTGCCTCAGTCAGCAAAAAGGGAATATTAAAAGAACCATCCGCAGCAATTTCTATGCTTCCATCCGAACCGGGACGGTACAAGCTAAGCTGCCGGCCAATACCCGGTTCATAATTACTGATCCTGCCCCTGATCAGCGTATTTTTAACCAGCGGAAAAGATGCGGCGGAAAGCAACATAGCCGTATCCTGGCTGTTGATCCGTTTGCCGCTAAAAACCTGTTCAGCCTGGCGGGAGATATGGCTGACAGCGAATTCAGAAGCGAGCTTTGCATTTTCAGTTGGCATAGGGTTCCTTTCTGCAGAAGAACTACCGTACCTGCTGCTATACCTGGTTGGCGTAAGCAATACCTCTGGAAATTCTCTTTCAGGAATGATGCTTACTGTCTTCCCGGATCGATCTACCTGCAGCTGAAATGCAGGCTTTACAGGGGGCTGCGCATTACTTTGCAAATAAGGCGGGTAACGGGAATCATACCCAAGCATCTGATCAGGCAGCGCCCATTTCATTCTGATCCTTTCAAACACCATGCGATATTCACGGCCTCCTAGGGGAAGGACCTTTTTTAGCTGATACCTCATCTGGTAGTCAGACGCTTCACTGATCTTTCCACGCTTCCCGGAAATGTCCATTTTCACTTCAAACCAGTCCCCAGGTTTCATTTTCAAAAATGCGTCATTTCTTTGAGCAGATAGCAATTGCGGCATCAGGAGCAATAGCCACAACACCACATTACATAAACTTCTCTTATGTTTCATAATTTTAAGATTTGAAACAAAGAAGCATGAAGCGGAGAAAAGAAATTCTGTTCACTGAGCAGATGGTCATTATGGCTTACTATTCAGCAAACCTAGTTCAAAGCCTGGTAAACCAATGCCCTGAAACGCTCCGTCACATCGCCATGTGTACTGCTTTGCAGCTGTCTGTAAAAGAGCAAAACCATCTTTTCCTTCGGATCTACCCAGTAAGAAGTAGAAAATGCACCGCCCCAGCTGAAAGTCCCCACCTGGGCAGGTGTACCGGCGCTCCCATTTTCAGTTACAATGCCAAAACCCAGCCCGAACTTATCATCACCCAGGCTCAGGTCGCCAATCTGGTTCATGGTCATCATCCTGACCGTATTACGGCCCAGCAACCTGACCCCATTGTACTCGCCCCCGTTCAGCAGCATCTGCAAAAAAACCGCATAGTCAAATATCGGGGCACTCAGACCGCCGCCACCTGAATAATAAGTGCTGCCGATCAGCGGATAATTTGAAGCCGTAGGCGTGTTAAAGATCTTATTGCCGCCCTTGACCAGCTTTCCCTGCGGATCTTCGGTATACATATTGACCAGCCTGTCTGCCTTGTTCTTTGGAACATTAAAATAAGCATCCTTCATACCCAGGGGCTTAAATATGCACTCGCTGAAAAACTGGTCCAGCGACATGCCCGAAACAATCTCCACGATACAGCCCAGCAGGTCAGTATTCAGTCCATAAGTCCAGCGCTGGCCTGGCTGGTGCATCAAAGGCAGTTTACCAAGCCGGGTCATCGCCTCAAGCAAAGTACCCTCCTTTACACCCAGACCGGCAGTGATCCTGTTCTTGGCATAGATCGCATTGGCCTCCGGCGATCCGATCTGTGCATAGCCCAGCCCAGAAGTATGGGTCAGCAAATCCTTGATCGTTAGTTCTCTGATAGCCGGAACGGTTGTGTAAGTCGTATCAGCCGCATTAAACTTGTCCAGGACAACAGGCTTGCTGAAAGCAGGGATAAATTTGGAGACCGGATCGCTGAGCAGTAGTTTCCCTTCATCAAAGAGCATCATAATGGCCACACTGGTAATGGCCTTAGTCTGCGAAGCGATCCTGAAAATACCATCCTTCGGCATTTTCTTCTTAGCCTCGATATCGTTATAACCCGACGCACTATAGTAAGCTATTTTTCCGTTCCTGACCACCAATGCCACCGCTCCGTTCATCCAGCCCTTATCTGACCAATCCTTCATCGCAACGTCCAGCTTGCGCAGCCGCTCAGCAGAAAAACCCGCCTCTTCAGGACGGCCCGAAGTAATTTCCTGAACAATGTTATCCTGGGCACCTGCGCTGAACGCCGACACCACAACTAAAAAAACGGCAATGAAATGCTTTCTGAGCATAAGATCATGATTTGGTTCAGTCTAAAATACGGAAATTCAGGATCAATAAAATTAGCAAGAATTCAATTGTCTCATTATTTCCCCTGTTTTAAGAATTTTTATCTTCATAGACGTTTTCATCCAACTTAAAACAGATTTCATAAGCAGATTTATGGTCATTATTATTTGCATTAAAGGTCAATGTCATCCGAAGCGGAAAAAATGTAAACTACCAACGTGTCGATGTTACTGACAATTATGCATACCAATTATTTAAGGACTTCCATTTTTTATCCAGGATCGATTTCAAGTTATTTCTCGGTAAAAGCAAACAGGCAACATTTGTATTTCCGATTGCCATTGCCCTTGTACACCCCGATAAAAAAAATCCTGGTCTGGTATTAGCAGAGGATGTACTCAAAAGCATCATTCCGTTTCTTTCGATTCACGACAGCAATGAAAAATTCGTACCAGTTTACGACTATATCTACATACCCGCAATAACTGTTATTACCACGACAAACGAAGATATTTAGTCAGAACCTGGTTCATATTTCAAGAGAAAAATTCGACAAGCTGATCATTAAGCACCAGATGACAAGTCTGTTAAGGGCATTAAAAGTTGGACCCGCCTCGTGAGCATGTTGTTCTGCCCTATTGGTAGAGCAGTTCCGGTTCGTGACAGCCCGTTCTGGCCTGGATGTGGTACCGGATTGGCCCCGGTCCATACCGTTTCAACTTCTCTTCCACTTCGTCTCAAGTTCTCCTTTCGTTCGGCGAAAGGTAAGGATATATAGAAGTGGTAGTGTAGTAGAAGCGTAGCTGGGCAGCATGAACTCCGGGCCAACCCGGGATGTTTGCAAGGTCTTTACAATTTGATTTAAGGTTCCTCACAGCATTTAAATTGCAGAAGCTGGGCATCAGGCCCTGGACCGTTCAGGACCTGCTGTTAAAATTATACAGGGAAGAGGCTTTCCATCTGATATATCCAAGCTTGTCGCAGACTCTGGTAACCAGATTCGTCACGGCCTCCGGCACATCGTTAACGATCTTCCACCGGACATTGTACTTGCTGTTGTAACTGATGTAGACCACTATATCTTCAAACAGCGGCTCAACAGCCGACAGGTCTTTCAAATGCTGGTCCTGCAATTCTGCAGCCAGCCGTTGGAGTCTTTCATTCATCACCCTGGCGAGCGGAGCTGCCGGTTTAACATCTGGTTCAATAATCGGAACTACGGTAACTGTCATGGATATGGATCGGAATACTATAAATATTAGCAAATCTACAGAATTATTCGGCAATAAATGACATTAAGAAGTAAATTAGTGCCAGTTCTATTTAATCGGCTAATTATAAAGTTATCGGGCAGTCTGGTCTCCATTGTTTTCATTGTGTCATGAACGGGCATAGCTTTTTTGATCTGTAAAAAAGAAAAACCCATGGTCAGGGGGGTCCAAAAAAACTATTTTGACCCAGAAATGTAGCAGACAGACTGATCGAAAAAGGGTATCAGTTTAAATGCGGAATCAGTGGATACTTTTCCCGATATTCATCACTTCACCAGAACCTCCAGAAACCGACGAGGGCGAGCCCCGTCCGGTTCAGAGAACAAATATCAAAACCTACCAAGCCTGGAAAATAATAACCACAGCTAACCAGCAAATCAGCCAAAGCCTCACTTCATCCCATTGTTATCTGTAAAAGTATTACATCAAATTTTATCAAAACTGATATTTTACTATAATTGCTGCGATATTGCTAAATTTAATCGCAGTAAAACTATATTCATTTCTAAACTGATACCTTGCAAGGTGCAAAACTATGATGTATACACCGACCAGCAACTGGCCGATCTGTTAAGATCGGGTGATCAGGCTGCGTTTGCGCAAGTGTATGACCGTTACCATTCTTTGCTTTATATCCATGCTATGAATAAACTTCAGCAGGAAGATGAAGCCAGAGATGTAGTACAGGAGATTTTCGTCCGGCTTTGGGAAAAGCGCATGCAGATTAACATTTCAGGTACTTTACAGGGCTATTTGTACCGTGCCGTCCGCAATCAGATCTTTGATCTGATCAGACACAAAAAGGTCACAGATGAATATACGAACCACTTTCTGCGCACAGATACAATTAGTGTCTCTTTGGCCGACCACCTGATCCGCGAGAAGCAGTTGTCTGCCATGATCGAAGCTGAAATTGCATCCCTGCCATCCAGGATGCGCCAGGTATTCGAACTCAGAAGATTTGAAGACCTATCCAATAAAGAGGTGGCAGAGCGCATGGGCATAACTGAGAATACCGTAGCCGATCAAATGAGAAAAGCCATGAAAATACTCCGTATAAAGATCGGGCTAATCATTGTACTTGCCCATATTGGCAGCAGATGGCTTTGAGCAGTACTGACTGGTGCAGATGACCAGCGGCCAGCTACGCTATCAAGATATTTTCAATTATTTTTTATTTCCGCATCACAAGTTCTCTTCCGTCGTACGTCTTGGTATTGTAAAGGGAATAAAATGATATGACTCAGGACGAAAAACTGAAAGAAATGTTGTCCAGATATCTGGAGGGAAAGACTACACCTGAAGAGACAGCGCTTCTGGAATTACGGTACCTTGAGCTGAATCGGGATAAGCAACTACAGTATTCAGAAGAAAACCTGGATGAAGCAGGACGGCTCATGTGGGCAGATATCAGCACAAGGACAAACGCCAGGAGGACTGTACAGCCCATCCGACGCAGACTATGGCCAAGGGTTGCAGCAGCAGCGATTTTGCTGGTCTTGGGCGCCGGCCTGTTTTATTTCAACACAAGGCAGCAAACAACATTACCTGGATCGCTGGCAGAAAGTGCAAATATCCTCCCAGGAAAGCAGGGGGCCACCCTTATTATGGCTAATGGCAGAAAAATCCGCCTGGCTGAGGCGGCGGTTGGCAAACTGGCCCAGGAGGGCGGCGTAACGATCACTAAAACATCGGACGGGCAGCTACGCTACCATCCGCTTTACGCAAATGGCAACGATGAAGGAACAAATACTCTTGCAACGGAAAAAGGTGAAACTTACCAAGTCAATCTACCTGACGGATCGCTGGTTTACCTCAATGCGGCCTCAACTCTCTCTTACAGTACCAGACTGCTGCAAAATGGTCAGCGTCGCATCCGGCTTAGCGGAGAAGCATACTTTGAGGTAGCAAAAGACGCCGAGCATCCGTTTATCGTAGAAAGCCCCGGCCAAAAAATTCAGGTACTCGGCACACATTTCAATATAAGCGCCTATCCCGACGAACCTGTATCCAAAACAAATCTCCTTGAAGGCTCAGTGAGCGTTAATGACAAGGCAATACTTCGTCCTGGTGAGCAAGCTACGGTAAATGCTTCAGGAAACATTGATGTCACAGAAAAAGATGTTGAGGAAGCCATCGCCTGGAAGAACGGAAAGTTCGTATTTGATTATGAAAACCTGGAGAGTGTTATGCGCAAACTGTCAAGATGGTATGACGTTGAGGTGGTTTACCAGACCTCGGTCAGCGAAGAGACCTTTTCAGGAAAGGTCAGCCGATTTGATGACATCAGAAAAATACTTGATATGATCACCTATACCAATAATATTCACTTTAAAATTGAAGGAAGGAGGATTATGGTTATCGAATAGACTGCTACAAACAGGCAGCCCGGTAAAAACAAAACGGAGGTAATTCGACCTACCCCCGTTTCAGTTGGCTGGTTCTGCTAAAATCATTCCGTCGAAAGAATAAAATATCAACTTGAACTTAACCAAACGAATTTAATGAAAATTAATGAAATTTTCGGCCGCGGCCGCATGTCGGGTCGTCGCCTTCAGATCTTGCGGGTTATGAAGCTAACCATATTTATCATGACTGTATTTCTGCTACAGGTGAGCGCCGGTAGCCATGCACAGATCTCGTTTTCTGCAAAAGGAGAACCGATACGCAAGGTGCTAAAAACTATCAGCAGGCAAAGCGGCTATGATCTGGTCTACACTAACGGAGACCTGGACCAGGCAAAGCCGGTAAACATCCAGCTGAAAAATGCGGATATTCATACTGCCTTGAAAGAATGCTTCAAGGGTCAGCCGCTTGATTATGAAATATCCCAGAATACTGTACTCATCCGCAGGAAAGAGACTTCGGTGATCGATCGGATTATCAATTATTTTAAAAGCATTGATGTCCGGGGCGCCGTATATGATGAAAACGGTGAGCCTCTTGCCGGTGCGACTGCCAAAGTGATTGGTGGCAAGTTGTCAGTGACGACCGATCAATATGGTTCTTTCACATTAAAAGATGTAGACCAGGAGGCAAGCATACAGCTTACCTACTTGGGCTACAAACCTAAAGAACTCGCCGCCGCCGCCGACCTTGGTCGGATTGTCATGGAACTTAGCGACAATCCGCTCGATGAGGTGCAAATCCAGGCTTATGGCAAGACATCCAGGCGTTTGGGCACAGGGAACATCTCTTCTGTTAAAGCAGAAGATATTGCAAAGTCGCCTGTATCAAACCCACTGCTTGCGATCCAGGGAAGGGTTCCGGGAGTCGTTATTGAACAGGCAAGCGGGTTGCCCGGTTCTGGTGTAAAGGTCAGAATACAAGGACAGAACAGCATATCCAATGGCAATGATCCGTTATACGTGGTTGACGGCGTTCCCTATACCTCACAACTGCTTCCCGGAATGTACAATGTCCAGGGTAACTCGGGGACTGTGAACATTTCAGGAAACCCGCTGAATTTTATCAATCCGCAGGATATCGAATCCATTGAAGTGCTCAAAGACGCGGATGCTACCTCAATTTATGGATCACGCGCTGCTGCCGGAGCGATTCTGATTACCACCAAAAAAGGAAAATCTGGCAACACCAAATTCGATGTCAACGTGCAGCAGGGGGCGGGACAGGTGACGCGCAGGCTAGATCTGCTCAATACCAAGCAATACCTAGATATGCGAAAACAGGCGTATCTCAACGACGGGTTGCCTGTACCCGAAAGGGGGAGGCCAGAACAGGTGCAATGGGACAACTATGATCTCACCGTTTGGGATCAAGATAAAGATACCGACTGGCAAAAAGAACTAATCGGCGGTACGGCGAAATATACCGATGTCAATGCCTCCCTAGGCGGTGGAAGTGGAAACATCAGCTACCTGCTGGGGGGCAATTACAAGCGGGAAACTACTGTCTTCCCTGGAGATCTGCATGATCAAAAGGGTGGCTTTCATCTAAACATCAGCAACACTTCACTAAACAAACGTTTCAAAGCAGACCTGACAGCCAACTATATGATGGATGTGAATAACCTACAAGTGACTGACTTTACTTCAACGGCGATCACCTTGGCACCGAATGCCCCCAGACTGACTAACGATGATGGTTCGCTGAACTGGGCGATCTATACTCCGGAAACTGGCGATCCGTATACCACCTGGGATAGCCAACCCATGTCCTTCCAACTCAATAAGTATAAGATCAAAACCAATAACCTGATCAGCAATCTGAATCTGAGCTATAACATTTTGTCCGGCCTTATACTTAAAACAGCATTGGGCTATACCTCTCTTCTGACCGACGAACTTTCCACTTTCCCCACTGCCGGATATGCCCCTGAGTGGCAGCAATACGATTTTGCACGCGGACGTTCCAAGTTTGCCAACAGCAAGATTGAATCCTGGATGGTTGAGCCGCAGTTAACCTATAACCGCACAGTCTACCAGGGGCAGTTGGAAGTGTTGTTGGGTAGTACTTTCAACCAGATGACAAGCGACCGCAAGGCCTTCAATGCTTCAGGATATACCAGCGATCTGCAGCTTGAGGACATCAAAGCTGCTGCTCTGGTGCAAGTAGATCCGGCCATCGGTTCGATCTATTCCCGATACAAATATACCGCACTTTTTGGCAGGCTTAACTATAACTGGTCGAATAAGTACATATTCAATGCTACTATGCGCATGGATGGATCAAGCCGCTTTGGTATAGAAAACAGGTTGCACAGCTTTGGTTCGCTGGCTGGCGCCTGGGTTTTTTCTGAAGCACAGTTCATTAAAAAACTGAACCTTCTTAGCTTTGGTAAACTACGTCTTAGCTACGGGACTACTGGGAATGACCAGTTGAATGACTATGCTTATCTGAGCTTGTACACAGCGGTCAACGGCGGAATGCCTTACCTTGGAAGCAATGGACTAAGGCCGGATGAATTACCTAATCCCTACCTGCAATGGGAAGAAACAAGGAAACTGCAGGGGGGAATAGACCTAGGCTTTTTACAGGACCGGCTGCTGGTGAACGCAGGTTACTTCAGGAACCGGTCGTCCAACCAACTACTTACTCAAGCGCTGCCTTCTACTGCAGGACGTACAACATTCAGGATCAACTTACCCGCACTGCTGGAAAACTCGGGATGGGAATTTGGCCTGTCAACCGTCAACCTGAAATCATCGAATTTCACCTGGACTACCGGGGTTAATCTTACCCTAAATGACAATCAGCTACTGAATTTTCCAGGACTGGAAACCTCCACTTTTAAAGATCAGCTGATCGTCGGTCAGCCAATCAACATCCAGCGGGCTTACCAATTTGCGGGCGTTGATCCGCTGACTGGGATATATCAGTTCCGCGACAGCAAAGGAACCGTGAGTACAAACATTACCCAAACAGCAGAAAACCGGTATGTGCTGATCAATCCGAACCAGAAGTATTACGGCGGCTTTCAGAACAGCTTCACCTACAAAGGACTTCAACTAGATGTACTTTTCCAGTTTGCCAAACAGTCCGGGCAGGATTACAGCCTGGGCAATGTCGCCGGTCGGTACAATACCAACCAGCCTATCAGTGTGCTTGACAACTGGAAACAGCCCGGAGACCAGAAGCGAGTACAGCAATATAGTACCTATTCCATGCTCGGCCCGATCTACGATGCCTTTTCACTTGCCGGAGGCAGCGATGCGGCGGTCTCAGACGCTTCTTATATCCGCCTGAAAAACCTCTCGCTGTCCTATCAGTTGCCTGAGGTATGGACCAAGCCCCTTAAGCTACAATACACCCGGATATTCATGCAGGGTCAGAACCTGCTGACCGTTACGTCCTATAAAGGACTTGATCCGGAGAACCGGAGCACCAGCTCACTACCTCCGCTGAAAATGTTAACGTTTGGACTTCAATTTGGATTATAATCATGAAAAAGATCATAAATATAACCTTCAGTGTGCTCCTGCCTTTTATCGTCATGAGCACAACCTTTGGATGTAAGAAATTTCTGGAAGTTGGTGCACCACAGACCAGTATGAATTCAGAAAACGTCTATACGACAGATGCCACGGCGACCTCAGTACTGACTGGCATTTACATTACTTTAAGTATGGCTGACCTAGACAATGGTGAACTAAATGGCATCAGTCTTCTTGGTGGGCTTTCATCTGACGAGTTGAAAGTGATCAACAATGATGCAAGACTATTGTCTTACTTCAACAATGCACTGAATGCTGCCGATCATAGCTGGGCAAACTACTATAGGATGGTGTTCACCGTTAATTCCGCTATAGAAGGATTAAGCGGGTCGAACCAGCTGACTCCTGGCGTAAAGAAGCAATTGCTGGGTGAAGCAATGTTCTTAAGAGGTCTTTGCTATTTTTATCTGGTTAACCTTTACGGAGACGTCCCGCTTGCCCTAACCACTGACTACAAAGTTAACTCCACGCTTCCGCGAAGCAGTACATCTGCGGTATATGATCAGATCGTCAGCGATCTCAATCAGGCCCAGGAATTCTTAGCTGTGAACTACGTAAGCGTTCCTGCTCTTGCCTCTACCAGCGAAAGGGTTAGACCGAACCGGGCCACCGCAACAGCGTTGTTATCGAGAGTATACCTTTTTACTGGGCGTTACGCAGATGCCGAGGTGCAATCAAGCCAGCTGATAGCAGACAATAATTATGAGCTGATGCCGCTCAACGGTGTATTTCTGTCCGCAGGTAATAAGGAGGCCATTTGGCAGATACAAAATGTTGGATTGAATACAACTTCCAATACGAGAGACGGCAGTTTTTTCATCCCTATGTCTGCTACCCTGAATGCCAGGCCAGTTTATCTTACAGACGGTTTGTACCATAGCTTTGAAGCTTATGATCAACGCCGTGCCGAATGGACCAGGCAGATCGAGATCAATTCGGTTCCTTATTATTATGCCTTCAAATACAAAATCGGCCCGGTTAATACCTCAACTGTTGAATATGCAACAGTTTTCAGGCTGGCAGAACAATACCTTATTAGAGCAGAAGCTCGTATTGCCCTGAACCGTATTAGTGAAGGAATTTCAGACCTTAATGTGATCCGTAAGCGGGCTACCGACCTTTCCGCAGCACAGGATAAACGGCTCAGTCAGCTTCCACTGGACTTAAGCAAACAAGAAGCTTTACTAGCTGTTGAAAATGAGCGTAGACACGAGCTCTTTACGGAATGGGGGCACCGCTGGCTGGATTTAAAAAGAA